>Ga0131853_10016107_pt1 | contig 13659 bp, 9 predicted proteins | sample TergutLab28metaG_FD_92764 | JGI IMG/M metagenome (GOLD analysis project Ga0131853, IMG submission 92764) | Labiotermes labralis P1 segment gut microbial communities from Petit-Saut dam, French Guiana - Lab288 P1 (version 2) (version 2) | ecosystem: Host-associated > Arthropoda: Insects >... | reverse complement strand
TTTCGATCCCCATACGGGATCATCCTCAGGGAGTATGCACTATATCGTGAGTGAAGTTACTAAAACAAGTTATTTTTATAGGTTATCTGGTAGCATGCCTGTGAACACGTAAACACGGTACACTTATTACCTAAATATGTATCTATCCCCATGAGCTAAAGGGGCGTCAAATACACAGTATATGTGAATCAGCAATATTCAGCCGTAGTCCTCCTACTTACGTATTCAGGTAATGCTTATGGAGTCTGGCTTATGCTTATCACCCACTATGGATGCCTTAGTAGTGTCCTTGGTTGCCAGTGTGGTTATGATCTGGTCGAAGAGCAAGTTGTGTTCAGGTATTTGCTGTTCCGTGATGAGGTGGCCTTTTCTGTGATATTCCTGTATGTACATGGATTCCCAGCAGTTCATCAGTTTTCCCTTCATGCATGTTTTAATCAATTCCATTATACGTTCCTGTGTGCTGTATTCGTGTCTGTTGTTAAGAATATATTTTGCATTTGGTGGTCATAATACAGATTAATAAAAGATGCACAGTACATGTATTAAAATAAATAAAAAAAAATACATCTCTGTTTTCTTGAATTATTGTCTTCTTCTCCTCCTCCACCACCACCACCAAAGAAGCACTGAAACAGGATGGAAGTCTTTTGCATATTGCAAACTTTTATGCATAATTGTACCCATGTTCCAGGTGTGCATGTTTGTCACATTCTGGCCCAACAGAAAGTACTGTTGTCAATAACTGGACATCAATGGACCCAACTAAGTACATGTTCTCCACCATTAGGACAGGAACAGTTTCGTTGTCCAAAATGTGTTCATTTTTCAATATAAACCCAAAAAATTATAAATGTAGTAAATGTAAAGTAAATGTAGTACACATTTTCCTTCATCATAACCTGTTAGAACTGGGTTAGAATCATTGTCATCATAATCATCATCATAATAATCATGTAGTTTATCGTGTTACTATGTCATATAGTGTGCCTTTTTTTTCTGGCAGAAGATTACAATTTCATTCGCAAACACCGTAAATTAGAAACATAATATTTAATACCCACATGTTGCACAACCGTAAATTAGCTTTGACATAGCAACCCTAAACACAGTTAATAAAGTGTGAGTGCTCTTTAAATGATAGCATGACCTAAATTAGTATGTTCCTTCCTAAATAATAATGTACTCTGAATAAATATCCCCCTTTATTGTCTTCTTGAACTGGTTGAATCATCTGACAGAGTTGTATGGCAATAAAATACTGGATGAAGAAATTACAACAAAGTATGTCACTTTAAAATTTGTTATTATCTGCTGAAATATGATGTTTCACACGTGTTTTATATTTTGAAACATTGTTGATGAATACTGCATCCATTTCCTCTATTATTTTTCATGTAATTTAAATTTAGTTGTAGTACTTGCATTGCCCTATTTTTATATTTTCTGATGCTTTGTGATTTGTTATTGATAATTATTGATACAGCATATAAAACAATGTTCTGTTGTCTTATTGAAATTATGATCATTTCCATCAGATTTAAAATCACAGTTTACTCTCCTTCCAGTATGACATCACGGAATCTACAAACAGTAACATTATTCTGCATGTAATTACTTCTGTAGTGGCTAGTTCTGATAGATATTGTGCTGTGTCAAACAGAAATAGTGTTTCTGTTTCCTGTATTTCTCTGTAATGTAGACATACATAACTTACAAAGGCAAATTACTTCTGAGAAATAACTTGTCTATATTACAAGGAAGTGGGTAAGTTTTCTTTGTTTTAAATTGTCCTGAGGAATGTGTAATACTAAACAAAAATAATATCTGTTATTATCCAGTTATGTGATAGTTATACCAATTTTTAATTCATAGCAGGATCATTTTTATTTCAAAGTGTACAGTCATGTAGAAGAAACAACATATGGAAGTTTTGTGACATTTAACCAGTTTATTTTCAGAAATTTATGAGTCATAAAATGTGTTTTTTCACCTTACTGAATTAGCATATCAAAGTAAGCATTACACTGATATCAGTCTGCTTGATCTAGTTGCAGTCATTTGTCATGTTTTGCTGTAGAGTCTTTTAAGCATTCTTATGTTTGAACTTGGATTGTGCATATATATTTGTGTAAACAAGACATGAACTAGAATGAGCACAGAGGAGATACACTATACAGAATCTGCAAAAATGTGGTAACATTTTCACATCAGCCACTTGCACATGTGCCAATGAAGAATTTATAGTCATGGAGACTACTACATCGGAAGGTTTAGTTAACCGCATTTGAAACTTATACACTACCCTTAAGCATGCCAATTTTCTTGCCAATGATGCTTTGCCAAAGGGCATGTGTGTTCCCTACATTACATGAACACATAGTGAAATATGTTACTTACTTAGAAGTTCAGTGTTTGCATGAAAGGAGATTTGATGTTTGAGTATCAAGAAGGAAAGGCAGCACAGAAATGTATGTAGAATGTAATGGATAAAGAGAGGGAAGCATTTGGCATAGCATAGTAATTAACTTTTTTATTGTAGTTATTATTTTATTCTCTCCCCCCTCCCCCATGTGTTGCTCCATCTTCCCATACTGGGTGGTAAGTGAATAAAGTTCACTTTGCTCCACAATACATGTCCATCAGAACTGCATTTTTCGTTATATATGCAAACCATTTCCTAAAATAAGAAATGCAATAGCTTTCATTATTGTAAGTTTTATCGTGTGTAAGTACTTAATTCTTCCATTTGCTGCCTAAATTGAGGCATATTTTCTGTTATGGGATTTACGTAACATGTTCTAGTATGCTGTAAGGAGAGTAGATGTGTGCCTGCTACTTGTGCAGTCACTGAAGTAACTACAAAGAAAGTGGTTTATTGTCTGCCTTGAATAAGAAGATTCACTTTTTTTTTAATTGTACTACACAGTGGGAAGAAACAACATTAGAGTTTGAATGTATTTATGGAAATTCACATTAAGTAAAAAATCGTGCATTATATACTTAATGAAATGAAATCTAATGAGCTTTTCGTATTTATTAGAGCATATCTTGTGTCTACAAACATACTGTTTCCTTTGATGAAAATGTGTGAATACAGAATAGTTTGTGTCATATGAATATGCAAATATTTAAATGTGCAATTTCAAGGATGGGTATCAAGTAATCATCTTTGGCATTTAGTGTTGTGAAGTAATACAAGCTATTAGTGTTGTAAAGTAATACAAGCTAGTAACCAAATACCTTGATACATGAATGAAGCATTCATGTCTGTTATGTTTTATGTGATGGAAAGAAACAGTAGATTACATAGCAAAAATTGATGCCACATCACAGGTACTCTTCCTGCAGAGAGTATTTTTTATCGCAGGACTGAGCTCTGCAGAGTGGTTGGCATCCTCATTTGCTGTGCAGCAACGATATCATCCAATCTACAGCAAGCATTCCAGTGATATAAATACTCTCTTTATTGGAGAAGATAATGGAAAATTAGTGCATATTTTGAACGTGGTCCGTATTCACTAGGAACACTACCTTTGTTTTTTTCATTTGTGATTTACTATATGGAATGTCATGTTCTCTAGACCTAATGAATGTTACATTATTTTCTAGGCAGTTGCTCTTGGAAGGGTTTAATATCTTATAATTCTACAAACTTGAAGGAGATGTTGAGGTGCCACTACAAAATCTGAACAAACTGACCAGCTAGGATTTACTAATATGTTGTGCATAAAGTTTTCATGGATATGTGATCAAATGCAGCCGATTACTATAGGAAATGTACATAAAATACATATGTTGCTGTGCAGATTAAAGTTAGGGGATTTATGGAGTCTGTTCTTGATATTTGTTGCTTATTATTTTGCAGTATTTGAAGTAAATGGTCAACATATTAGCATTTTAATGTTGATTTACTTTTTATAAGACAGCTACATTCTTTTATAAACTCCATGGTTTATAAAACACAGAATGCATATTATTCAAAATATGTCAGTTTGTATTCCTTTGTGTGCATAATACTCATTTAGTGCAAATATGAATTTAAATTTTCCTTATTTTTTTAATATTCCCCCACCCAAGTTGTGTTAAGGTTGTGTAGTAGAAACAAGCACTGAATTGTATAACATTGACCAGCATACACCAAGGATGAATGGCTTCATTTCATTAAAGATGTCAGAAATGGACAAATTTTTAAACTTTATAATTTGCAAGGTGAAGCTGAAAAAATATATATATATATATATATATATATTTTCGTCTTCACCTTGTGTTGTACTCTCGTAACATTTGTAAGTGCTAAAGAAGTAGCCTGCATTAATTTATTGAGTGGTTATGTAAGCTGGTTATGGCTTATGTACCTGAGCAGACTGACTATCAAATTCCATGGAGTAGAGTCCTTGAGAAATAGATCGTTTCTCCGTACGTACCCTCTGTGCAGCAGAAGTGAAGCCCTCAAAATTAAAAAAACCAAAGTTTGAATTGCTGTGAGCATACAGATGGTGGTGTAATTTGATTCGTTTACATTTTCCATGTATTTGTCTGTGTGAGGCTCTTCTGTACCTTCCATTAATCACATTTTGACCAGGTATATATTAAACAAAGGTACCAATATGTCTGCCTGATTTGAAGAAAAACATGATTGATGTCAATGATTATTCCAGGACATGTCACCAGGGCCCAGTGCAAAATGCAGTTGAAGACTACTTTATTTGGACACCCATATCTGTTGGTTAGCAAATAGGTGACTGATGTTGATGTATAGGTCAGATATCCTAGTTTGGTGTGTGGTGTTGGCATATATACTTGTCTTTCCTTTTTTGTATGTTATATTCATGTACACATTCATTTGAACTGTGCAGTTACATTGTTCATCTGTATGTTACAAGTTGTGCTGTGTTGGCGAGCTGAGAAGTGTGAGGGAAATAGGTTTTTCTTCCACTTTCCAGTGATTTGTTCAATCACATTTTGATATAAAGTTTCTTTGTTGAAATGTGATTATAAGTAATTTTATTTGCAAAACAACATTCTTTACAAGTGTTTTCATTTTTTATTAGTTGTACAAAATAGTATGTTAGGCCTTGAAAGAGTTATGAAGAAAACCTGTTGTGTTTAATCCAGAAATGCCTTAGCTTCAACCATAGATAGAATTCATCTCAGTATGGACTCGGAGCTTAGTGGTAAAGTTAAAAAAAAAACACTGCCTGTAAAATACCTATTCATTTAAAATTTTTTACAGTCCTATTTAAACATAGAACCATTCAATCTGAATTTCAGTGAACAACAGACAACAGAAAGATACCAGAAATACTGCTTCCCTTAACACCTCTAGCCTTACCAGTTGGGGGCAGGGGAGGGGAGAGAGGGGAATGCTGTCACTGTAACTTTAACTGGTAATTTGACCTTCGCATAACTTATATCTTCCCACCTACTTTTTTCCAGTGACTTTCAGTACCCAAGTGAATTATAGACTTCACTTTTGCTTTGCCATGGAGCTTAGTGACATATCATGGAAAAATCATTAATATTAAGACATGGTTTTCTTTAAAAATAGGCTTTTAGATATCTGTAGTAAATAATTGTGATGAATGATAGACAGGAAAGAAGCATCATTTGGACAAATACAAGGAAATTGTAATTTGAATTATGCCACCAGTTGTGCATTTACATCACATCCAGTTTTGAACTTAGAAGCATTTGGATGCTTCATTCTGATTGAGTATATGTACCTAAGAGTGAAATTCTCAAGAGCTTCCAGATTTTTTAAGGTGTAGCACTAATTTCTGTATATGTTCTGGTCCCCATATTTAATTTCACCACTTTCATTTTTTTTTGGTCACAGAATTATGGCCCTATATGCTAGCATAATGACCAGTAATTTGTGGACCTTTTACACCCAGTTAAATGTCCTGCTTGACAGTCTTATGTTTATTAGAGTGTTATAATTTTATGTTTCATGTTGCTATGAGTACTGAAGAAGTAAAGAATCAGTTAAACTGGTGAAGCTAGAGAGCAGTGAAAAGGGGGGAATAAGTGTTGCCTGGGAATATGGAAAACCCCTGAGGAATCCTGTCCAAACATTACCTGTTAATATGTCCTAACACTAATGCATGTGACTGACACTTCAGGGTTGTTGGAGGGGAACCAAGTTCAAATTTTGGCTGTGAAATTACTATCTTAACTGCCTTTTTCATAGTCTTCTGCAGTCCCTGCAGGAAGATACTGTGTTGGTACATCAGAATATACCAAACAGTGCCCCAAGTTCATCATCAAAATCATCTTACCATGGTTCTTTCATTACTACAAAACTTAAGAAATTTATACAGCATAAAAAAATTCCTGAATATGCAAACAGATCAACAGAAGACCAACTGCACAGTTCTGCATTTTTATGTTGATATTTCATTTTTTTTTATGTTGATGTTTCATTTTTATCTTGGATAAGGACTTATTTCAAACATGCAGACAGAGTATGGAAATGTGTATTATAACAGACCAAACTCCTGAGGGTTAATGCCTTCTTTGCCAGTAGTGGTTATATTATATGTAGAAGAATATTTAATGGTTTTATAATGCAGTTTTGTTCATGTGAGATTTAAGGTTCTTATGGTGGTCATTGTGAAGATTGCCGTCTTCTTTGAGGTGATGGCATGTAATGTGGTACATTGTACTGACATTTCAGAAGATTCTGCTGCCTCCATTATCTGTCCTGATAGTGGAGACAGCAGAGTACACTCTTTCCAGACTACATAGTATCATGTCCCAGAAAACAGCAATCTTTATAATCTTCATAAATTTGTTATGTCTGTTATATTTGTGTTATGAAAATGTCAATAAAAGGTGTTACTGAGATATGTCCTATACATCATAGCGTATATCACACTGTTGAGTGTTAATGTAAATATGTGTATGTCTTTTCAGCCACATGAACATATGAATGTTTAGAGTGTTAAGACTGTTATCAGTAGATAATTTATAAATGAAACATATTGAAATCAATTTACCTTCTGTTTCATAACTAGACATATCTTAGATGCTCAAGGCATTTCAATTGAATGAAAAGGTGAAGAAAGCTTGTGTTCAGATTGTTGTCTTCTGGGTTGTGATAGTGTGTAGTCTTGTAGGTTGTTACAGTCAACTGTAACCATGATGATTATGACAGCAGTTTCTTTCAAAACATTAGTAACCTTCAAGACCACAGTCCAATATAATCATCTTGAGCTGCCTGCCACTTTAGGCTGTTCAAGTTAACTAGTGTCTCAGAGACCAACTCCTCTGCAATGTTGATTAATTTGAACCATCTGTTGCTGCTGGTAACATGAGAAGATTTTATTGAAATCAGTTGCCATGAATTGAAAGCTTCAAGACTTGCAAGACTACAAAGTGTCAACTTGGAAGGCCACAGTCTTGTGTTCATAAAGTTTATTTGCTCAAAGCAAATATCATTACTTGACCAGTGCTGTGATTTGTCTGTACCACTTTTTTTTTTTTTTGTAAGTTTGGTTTCTATAAAGTGTGTTTCAGATTGTATTTGCCATATATAAGTCTGTGAATTGTAACAAATTGTGATACTTGCTTAAACTGTGTAATATCAAATATGTGTAAGATTCTAAAGTAAAACAAAAATTCTTCTTTATATACCTTAATAGTAAATATTAGTGGGTATTTATATTATATAATAAAAGTATATATGTCACGGTCCATTCACTTGAAGATAAGTTATATACTGTGGAATGTTATGGCCTTATTGATACCTTATGTAAACTGAATGTCCCTATTTCCTGGTATGTTACCTGGAGGATATTTTTTTAATACTTTTGCGCTGTACAGAAAGACTGGCCCTTGCTTAAGTTTCATTTCATTAGTGTTTGTTATAATCAGAGTATAAATTCAGTTTCAATCTGAGAATAGAGGATTGTCAGCGATACATGTGTTTTGAATGTGATATTACATTAGAACCTGTTTATCATATTAAGGTAAGAGTTTTGGTTTTAAAATGTGAAGGTGAAAAAACATACACAGAATTGCACATTCAGAGTGAGAAAGAAGTGGGGTGTTCCAATAACAAAGTTGAAGTTGGCTGTTCAAAGGAAGGCAAAATTTTTACTGATAACAGTAAAAACCACTCAGTCTGCTTTGTAGGTCATGCTGTGGCTCAAGATTATAGTCACCAACCTCTGATCTCAGAGTCTTGAGTTTGATCGCAAGCCAGTGGATGTGGGACTTATGGTAGAAAAAGTGGCTCTGTGACGGGCTTTTCTAATATTACTTTGTTTTTACCTTGTCAGTATCATTCCAAAAATGCTTCCTACTCATTCATATATCAGTCACTGATGTATGTAGTGTTAGCAGTTGATCGTGTTATTGAGTAACACACTTAAAATAGAGATGTGCTTGTGCTGAAATTTAAAAAATATATATATATATTTTTTTCGTGAAAATGTTTAATGCATCTTAAACCAACCTGCTTCATGATATAAAGAGGTGGTGGATCTCAAATCACATTGCACAACAGCAATTTGGTGCTTAAGTGTGGGTCTTTTTTTCTCGTTCATGCTTTTAATACTGTCTCAAGTGAAAGCTCCCAGAATATTGCAATACAGAAGTTGTTTTTGGAATTTACGTAAGGTGGGTAGCATATATATCATATACTTTTATCAAGACTTTTATGTTTATCAGTTATGACAGATTCACTGGATTCTTTAAAGATTAACACTTGGAAAAATAATGAAACATTTGAAAGAAATTCATGTTACATATACTAGTCTTGCCTGAGCTATGAAACTGTAACTTAGGTTATTGTAGCAATAGTTATTAACACTGGAACAGTTCATTGGATTGTTTGTGACCTTACCAAATACCAGGTATCAGCATCAATATAATTACCAATACATTAAGGTACAGTACCATTTATTGAATGCCTGCAATATTGTGAATACCTGCTAGGTTGAATGCAGTTAGTGAATTACATGCATTTTGTCTAATGGAATTTTATATGTTATGTACATAGTGGTTTATGAGTTTGGGAGGACATGTTATATGTACAAATTATATAACTACAATATATAACTGTTTTGAATATGTGCCTCAGACAGATTCTAGTCATCTGTGATATCCGGGTAACTCATCAGCAGCACCTTTGTTCAAAGTTACATATTCAGGTTGTATAAATTATATCTGTTCTGTTCATAATGTTGCAGAATACAAGTTCCATAGTAGTGTCTCACATACAACAAGGCACTATGTTGGGATATAATCATTAATATTTACTTCTGCTACTGCTGCTGCTGCTGCTACTACTGCTACTCCTCCTCCTCCTCCGCCTCCTACTACTGCTGCCTCTACCACCACCACCAATACTAGCACAGTAGTGGTGGTGGTGGTGGTGGTGGTGGTAATAGTATTCACATCCTATGCATGTGTGTGCCTGCACCCACACACATGCACATTCTATTGCCAATTAAGATATTTAAATATTGGCCTCTGTCACTAATGAAACAGTGGCTGTATTGAAATAAGAACTATTTTTTACCCTTCCTTAGAATTGACCCTGAGCATTGCCATAACTAGTTACAAAGTAACTGGCATGAGCATAAAGCAGTCAGTCCTTCAAAATACATGGACAGTACAACCTCTACCATACTCAGTTATCAAAAATATATGAGATAAAACTAATAAGAGTCTGATGCCAAAAGGGATCATAACACCAACTGAAGTGGGATATCTTTCAAATATAAAATCTGATCATTTGATGGAGGATCCCTTACTGTATAACAGACATTTATTGGAAGGAGGAACCCAATCCACATGTTTTAATAGAAGTATTGCATATTTTACATCACTCATTTCAATTTATTACTTTTCAGTATATGATAATAGTATATTACAGTTTTTACCATAAGAGTATATGTAATATTCACATGTAAAATTACAGTTTCAGTTATTTTGTTTAACAGGCTGTTGTAAGTTTACGAGTTTCTTCTCTTGCATATATTAACTGGTGTTGATGATGGTTACTATTTAAGCCGAAATGCATAGCATGATCAGTGATAAAATATTGTCAAAGTGAGTGTTGTGATAGATGGTCTTCTGTGTTTATCTGATTTTTACACATTACAACAGGATGTCTACCCCAGAAATTGAAGACTGTTTGGCAGTCCAGTCTTGTTATGGGTTATTCAGAAACATTTCTAGTTTAGAAGAAGTCATTGCGTCTTCTGAATTTCTCCAGCCATTTATCAGATGCTTTAATTCCACTTTACCTCAAATTCTCAGCCAATTGTACCTGTACTCTATGTCGAGCTATTCACAGGTTAGTAGCCTCTGCACATACAAATGACTCATATAGTTTCATTGATGTTATCATTTACAGTTTTTCTTAATACATGTCTCATTGAACCATTACTACAGTGTAGGGACTGACTTCTTGCCCCAGGCATTTCTTTTAAAAATGTTGTACAGTTTGTTCAGCGTTGTACTTTGTCACTGTTTGTTCATCTGCTTCTGTATTTCATTAGCTTGAATCACTTTAGTTTTCATGGCCTGAATCAACACTAGAAGTAAGAATCTGTGGGCTGTTATACTCGTCATAGAAATTTGAAGTTGCTAGGTAATTGTCATAAATAATACTAGGGCTGACAGTGGTTGGGGATAGGTCAGCCATGTACCTGAGTAAAAGCTGGAAGTAAAGTACTGACTGAAATTGAGTGGAAACAAAAATCAAACATCAAACTGATTAATTTCTGTTGTTGTCATGTTCTTGGTTTCCTTTCTGTTTTAGAGGATTTCCATTTATAACATATGGTTTATACTGATTGCAGAAGTTGCATGCCAGGTAGGTTTCCACTTCATCCAAGGTCCACTGAAGACCGATTTCACTGTACTGCAAAATCCAAGTAATGGTGCAGTTATAATAATTTAGCACACTGAATAATAACATTTTTACAGGAAAAATATGCAGTTTGTGTGACTGTATTCTCTTGAAAGTCATGACATTATAGTTTTCCATATATATATATATATTGAAGCACAAGATAAAACCTGATAGCAAATTTGATCTGTTTAAAGAGGGTGTTACCTTTGAAGGCTTAATCAGACAGCAGAAGGCATTTTCTTAATATCCCATGCAAAATTATGCCTTTCTGGATCAAGTAGCTTTATTAGTAAACAAATGGTGCTGTTGATGGTGCAGGTTTGTGCACCTAGGGTATACTTGTCATTGCTCCATCCAGGTAATGATTTCTGTGTAGTCAGATGAATGGTCAGGCAGCTTTTGATTTTCTTATTGGTCTCTCTTAAATGTTTTGCAGAATATGAATTACATGCTGTGTGCATCCGTAGGCTTCATTTCAAAGAGAAGTACTTGACAACAGCTACTTGGCATAAGTATGCACTCATGGTTTTGAAGAAGGTATATTTGTATAGTTGGAAAAATCTGTTAAAGATGGCTTTGTATCTATATACTAAGCAATTAAGTAAAGTTTTTCTTCTGTCTGCTATGAAGGCTTAGTGGACATGTAGCTCCACTCATTCTTAAATCTTGGTACAAGATGAAGGAGAGTGTTCAGCTTCATATACCAGTTACTCTGAGGAAAAATCCACTGGTGCCTATTGAATAGGAGGCTGTGTGGGATACTAAATATTTACAGTAACAATAGTAAATGGATTTCTTGAATGTTACTGATATAAAATGAAAGTGAACGATGCTGTGAGAAGTATGGAAGCAATCACTAACTGGAGAGATATATGCCGGAGGAATAAAAAGGGCAGGTTTATAGAATGTGGACTGGGATTCAGTTTTGTTCACAAAATACGTGGAAAGTACATACATATGCTAATTCCAAGAAACTCTTCACAACTGTTCACATTGGCATGCATACTAAATCACTGAACTTCCTTATGTGCTATCAACTGGCATATGTAGGAGTCATTCCCATCCTGTGGTAACAACAATTATATTTTAAAAACTCGTGTGTAAGCCCACTATTCTGTTGGAATTTGCAGAGTAAGAGTAATAATATCAGTTTGACACAAGGAAGGAAGGAGAGTATCAACACTGTCTACAGTCATGTTGCTTTAGTTCAGAGAAGCAGATTTTTTATATTGATTGAGGCACTTGATCTTTCTTTAAATAGCTAATTAGTTGTTACTACTGAAATTAATTTTCAGTGTCATTCTGTTTGGAGTGGAGGATTAGTAGCAGTCAGTTCCACATTTCAGCATATAAGGTACAGGAGTTGCAAAGTGTATGATTTCATTACCATTATGCTAGCCGTCAGTATTCAGTTTGAGATGGAATAAATTTGGAGGAACCTTTCTTTCCTACTGTTCATAAAATGTTAACCATCCAATCTTTCAGAAAATACCAAGATTATGGTATATAAGACTGGAACTTTACTGAATGTTTTCTTTTATGAGGTATGAGTCTTGATCATCCAGCTGAGGAAACAAGTAACTTACTGGCATTGTGGAACCTGAGTGTTCATACACATGACAGTAAAGTTTGTCATTAAAGTCTTTCAAGGTATTTGAACCTAATCTGTATCCTTTCATACCCTTCACATTGATCAGTTTGTTTATTTAGAGTATAATATACCATATGTGGTTATAAAATATCAATATTGAAGTAATGTATGAAAATAATATGTAATGGAGCAATAAAAGAGATGATTGGTAATTCCTTCAAAGAAAAGTATGATATGGAACATATGACTTAGATTATATGATAAAAGGACACCTAATTACCATTTCATTGTTGATTGTCTTGCATTCTACACTGTTTACTCTCTTTACCTTTTAAGAAGGTAACAGCCACTGATCTAGTCATGAACATGAAGGTGCCCTAGTACACTGTATCATGTTCACAAAGGGCCCATTACTGGACCCTTTCCTGAGGCCACATCTCAAATGTGGTTCGAGGATGTGGAGTGAATTCTTTACAACTTGACACATTTTAAATTGGAAATAAAGTGCTTATCAATTCTCTGGCTACACAGAACTCACATATTTCCATCCACTGAGCATAAGTGTAGGAAACGACAAATATGGTCATTGTTTTTCTCGTATCTAAAATAATAGTATGTTGAATGAGAAGTTGACACAGTCTTCGTTCTGAAACTAGAACCATACTTCTGAGTAAGTTTCCACTTCATAATTACAATATTGAGAGTCAAATTGCTCATGAAACAGCAATTTGTCATAGCCCACACAATTTGTCAGACTGAGATTACTGCATTACTAGACAAGTTGGGTTACAAATACACCTGTCAAAATGTTGTATCCACAAAAAACTAGCTTCCTCATATATTTTCATAAAGACATAATGTGCTTAAGTGTTGGTCTAAAACTAAAACTCCGTGGCCTTGGTCCGCACGCGAACTATACCGACAGAGCGGCCGCCGTCGGTCGGCGAAGTTAGTGCCAACTTTTGCGGATAGAGGGGTGTCATGTGGTCAGCGCAACGGGTCCACACAGCCGTCAATCTCTGTTTTCGAGACCTGGAGCCGCTACTTTTTTCATTCAAGTAGCTCCTCAATTGACCTCATGAGGTTGAGTGGACCCCGTTCCAGACCCACTACTACTCAGAAAATCTGGTAGCGCCGGGGATCGAACCCGGGACCTCTGTATCTGTAGCCAGAAACTCTGACCACTAGACCACAGAGG
>Ga0131853_10016105_pt1 | contig 13661 bp, 10 predicted proteins | sample TergutLab28metaG_FD_92764 | JGI IMG/M metagenome (GOLD analysis project Ga0131853, IMG submission 92764) | Labiotermes labralis P1 segment gut microbial communities from Petit-Saut dam, French Guiana - Lab288 P1 (version 2) (version 2) | ecosystem: Host-associated > Arthropoda: Insects >... | reverse complement strand
TTTTCGTCTAAGTTACGTGACAATTGTCCATGCATCCTCTTGCCTTGCCATCTTTCTTTTGTTTTCTCCGCTATACTGTCCTTTACTTTTCTCGTTTCTTTCTGTACTTCTGTCTTCAGGCATTATTATAATTATTATTGTTGTTGTTATTATTGTTGTTATTGTTATTATTGTTGTTATTATTATTGTTGTTGTTATTGTTGTTGTTGTTGTTGTTGTTGTTATTATTATTATTATTATTATTATTATTATTATTATTATTATTATTATTATTATTATTATTATTATAGGATACGAAAACGAGGACTGGTATATCCCGAGCCCAGCTCTTAAACCAGAAGAAGTAGACTTGAACCTTACACCGGACCAGATCCGAGAAGCTCTGAACTACTTCCGTAAGTACATTGCACTTTGTCTATTCATGGTGTAGTTTAGTTACTGCACCAGCATGCTTTTTACATAGACAGCATTGTGTCCCATGCTGTTACATTTGAAACGCCATCCAGTACTTTCTGACTGGTAATTTAGAGTGAGCTGCTGCACAGTAATTTGTTTTGATGACTTTTGCAACTTGGCAGAGGCCTGGATCTAGATTTGCACATTTTGTCATATGCTGTATTGCTGGCATTATTACGGGAGTTGGTAAAGCCTGTCAGGCTGTTGCTTGAGGATAATTTTTGGTTTGTGTAGCTTTACACCACACTTAGATGTTGCATGACACATTGAGAGTTCAATCCTCTTCCTATCTTCAGGTGTAGTGTTAACTAAGCCACTTCTTTTGAAGAACCTAATATCCTCTTAGATATCCTAGAAATTCTCCTTTTTTTAAAAAAAAAAGTGAAGGTTTGTTTTCATATTGACAAGATTCCACCACTGGTCGCTTCCCTGTGCCACCTGAATCGAGTTTACATCCCCACTCCATATCATTTTTAAACTTCCATTATTGTAATATCCACATTTATTTCTATGTCTTCCTATTGGCCTCCTACCTTCACATTTTGCAACCAATATTATGTACACACTTCTGACCTCCTTATATGCAGTGTGCCCCACTCATGTCATTTTGCCAACCACAGGTTTACATTCCTGTAAAATACATGGATGGCAGGACAGGGCCCATACAGGAAATTTTGGGGTCGAAGAAACCAGTGCCCTGTTAACAGCTGGCAAACCCCAAGTTGTCGGTTAATAACTCAACACAAAAGGCATTCTACAACTTGTTTAAAAAATAAACACACAAAGTGTGATTTGTAAAGATTTTGTGTGTGTTCATTTCTCTCAGATATGGAGCATATTTATAAACCTGGGCTTTTCATGGACAACAGCAATTCTGTGCCATTTGCAGAGTCTATTAGATATTTACATGGCACTCAGACTGGTGTGTAACATGGGGACTGTGTCTATGGCAACTCCAAACAGAGTTTCGTTAATCCAATAATGTTCCGTACTTTTTAACTTGAGCCTTCTGTGGGGCAACCACAACAATAATGATTTGGCTTCATTAATCTGTCATATGTTTGTCTTGATTAGGCATCTTTTTTATCTATACTTTCACAAGCAAGATAGTTCCATCTGTTATTGATTTGATCAGTGATTCTGATGTGTCTGTATAAGTTGGGAGCATATGTTCATAACCAGAGGGAACTGTTCTTGTCACTCTTTGTCAAATCCTATTATGTGACTGTGCCACAAGCTAAGCCTCTATTGCAGATGATGCACTGGTACACGCTTGATATGAGGCTTGCACTCAACTCCATAACAGGGTATCCAGCCAGCTTCAGAAACAGGTGGTCTTAGTGTGCTTCACATTACCAAATCTCCATCACCAATTTTTAAGCCCACAAAGTACCTCTCTGAGTCATAGACCTCTGTGATTCCTTTGTGACCACAAAACAAGCACACCATCAGACACCTTTCATAGACTTTTTTGCAGTAATGCTGTCATATAAGCCTGGAAACATGGTCTTTTTTCATAGACCAATCTCTGGTGAATGGATGAGCAATGTTGTACATTTATCTGAAGTGGGTAGGCCTTTAAATTTCGACTGCACTGCTAGGGCAGTTTCTACTGTGTCCATACTCCCTGATCACAAACCAAGGCTTACAATCCCCAAATCTCACTCTCCCGATCATCCTGAATCTGTGCATGAGCTTTCAGTCACTTTTCAAGTAGTGTCTAAATATAACATTATGTTGAACACCAGGTTATGTAGGTGTCAGTGGGAATGAGGCAGCTGTAGAGCTTAGAACTGGGTGGTAGTTAGCTAAAAATCCTTGAAGTTGAGCATGTCCCTCAGTGTGCACACTATTGTAATGATTTGGCAGGCTGTATTTCATCTCCTCCACCTTCAGAATTAGGAAGCTATGTTTTCACAACATTTCACAGATAGGGCACCTACAGGTTTGGCCTTAGCATGTGAGGCTTTGATATTTTATAAATCAAAGGAAATAAATGCATAGGAGAGGACTCATTTTGTTTTTAGGCATGTTCACAAACCTTTGAAAAGCAACTGTTAGCTTTGTCATGTCTGTCTGTCCATCCATCCATCCATCTGCATGGAACAACTCAGCTCCTGCTGAACAATTTTCATGGCTTTGTATATTTGAGTGTTTTCAAAAATCTGTCAAAAAAATTCACATTTGATTAAAATCTGATAAGAATAACAGGTACTTTCCTTGGAGACCTATGTACATTTATAATAATATCTCGCTCAGTCCTTTTTAGAATGAGGAGTTATGTTCATATGTACATTGTATGTCTTGTTAATTGTAAGAAGAGAGAAGACACTATACAAGAACGTGGCATTGTGTTGTGAATTATAGAAGAAAACTAAAGTAGTCATTAGCAGACTAGATTGGAGTGTATATACTTATCTAACACAACTATATTATGGTAGAGAAATGTATAGAATTTATTACATAAAGAACAACTACATGTTTCGGCTCTTTACATTGGCCATCTTCAGGTTGAGAAAAGAAAAAACTTAGTAAGCAGCTATGCTTGGCTTATGTGGGTTGTATACAGTGGGGAGGTAAGAGGTGAAGTGGGTACGAGATCTCGCATGTGTTATGTAGGATGGGTGGTGTGGGTACATGGGTTCTATTAGTTTTTCTATTCTATGGTATCATCTTATGTTTGTAGAGATTATATGTATGTGTACACTTAGCTTATAAATACACAGTGTGTAACTTTATATAAATGTAGTTTCTATAGTTATAGTGGGTTCTTTGATCTAAAACTATACACACTATAGTTCCTATAGTTATAGTGGGTTCATTGTTCTAATCACTTTGTTATTATACAGGGTGTCCCAGGAGGAATGTGCCAGACTTCGGGAGAGTGTTCCTTATGTTAAAGTATACCGATATAACCCAAAACACGTATGTCCAGAGTTGAACGGTTACGGAGATAATGGCCAGAGAAGTTTGAAACTTTGACAGCTGTTACACACTTATTGATTACCAAATATATATTAAAACTGGCCTGAATATGTGATTTCTGTAATGTTAATATCTGTACTTAACATGTAATTAACGTATGAGTGACATAAAGCCATTAAATTGAACTACATAAACACCCGCATTAACGCCATAGTCGTCTTTAGGGCTCCAAGCACTTAACATGGCGCTTCCAACTCCCGTGCAAGCAACTAAACGTCACGCAGGCACGATTAACACTGCATTCCACTCTCAAGGTCATCAACGCTCTCGCATGACATATCAGCTGTGCAGGTTGCAGTATTTGGAACCGCAAGAAGCCCCCACTTTTCTCTGGCCATTATCTCCATAACGGTTCAACTTTGAATATAGGTGATTTGGGTTATATCGGTATACTTTAACATAAGGAACACTCTCCCGAAGTCTGGCACATTCCTCCTGGGACACCCTGTATATACTGTTATAATACATCAAGTTTGATTTTCATAATTTGTCAGTTCAGTGTCTGAAGTAAAACTTTTATAGGATGGAAATAAAAGTGAGGTGAGTAAGGGAAGTAAACTAGCAAACAACAGCATGGAAAAACAACATACTGGTACAGGTAAATTAAATTAAATGAAGGTAATATTGAAGTGTTAGGTTTAGATGTTTCTCTTCTGGTGTCGTTGAGTCGTGTGTGTTCTAGTTGAAATGTTCGAAGAAATGAGACTTCAGACGGTCTAACCGTCTATGTGTAATAGTGATGAATTTTGAGGATGGCAGATGGGACGCTCCTTAGATGCACATCTTTGTGTGTAGTATGTGTCCGGTGGTTATTTGGCACGTGTTAGTATGGTGTTGATCTACCTGTGGGAATATAGGGTGATCTTTTTAGTGATTGTGTACACATTACCGTTAACATGTAGAACATGTATAAAGTGGCTGATTATATGTGGTATACTTACAGTTCCGGGGATCGGATGGTCATTTTGCTGTGTGGTTTGTGGATTAATAGCGTTGGCTGGTACATCTCCCTGGATTATCGAAAGCTGGGTGTGTAGATGCAGGTGCAGGTGTGTTTTATGGCTCGGTTCGTGCACTGTCTTGTTAGATGATGTCACATATTCACTTTGTACGTGCGTTGTATGTGTGTGTCGCGTTATGTGAAAGCTGGTGATTCGGAGCTCATGCTGAGTGTTCACGAGCTCCGTGTTTGTTGTGTGATGCCTGTGGCTACTAGGATGGAAGTCAGCCTGCTGTTATGTTTCATGTAAATGGCCTTGTCCTATTGTTAGGTGCTTGGGAATGTCTATAGTCGGGGTGAGGGGTTTGGGCAGTTGTAGGCTTTAATGGATGGTTTGTCTGTCTTTATGAGGGTGTTGAAGACGGCGTTGGGGAGTATCGTCTGAGGGTCATTGAGATGATTGTTTTTAGTGGATTCAGTGTGGATATGGAATTTCTCTAATGTGTAAAGGTGTGCTCCTTTTTTGTGGCAGTTTACTATTTCCATGATCTTGTTCATGGGATCAAATGAATGGGCTTCTTCTATAAGGTGTTGTGCAAAATTGGAGGTAGTGCTGTGGTTGTGCTATGCTGTCTTGTGTTCTTTGTAGCGGGTGGAGAACTCCTTCCTGTTTGTCTGACATATGTTTTGTGGCAGTCAGGGCAAGTTAGTTTGTATACATCTGATAGGGAGTATTTGTCATGTGCATGGTCTTTGTGTGTAAGTAGGTTGGCTAACGTGTATGTGGTATGGAATGTAATTCTGAGGTCCATTCGTCTAAAAATGTTTGTGATATATAAAGTTTCCTTACCGATATATGTGAAGCTGGCCCACTTTTTTGCGGTGTGGGTAGTTATTTGTTTGTCCGGGTTGGGGGTTGGGGGTTTGTGCAGTTTTATTGGAAAGGAGTTACTGTGTAGGATGTTATGTATTATGTTTAGTTCTTGTTAATATTCTCTTTGCTGTAGGTTGTAGGAGTTGAGCCTGTTGTACAGGTATCTGACGGTAGCATATTTGTGTTGCATAGGGTGGTTGGAGGTGAAAGGTATGATGGTGTCTGTAAATGCGGGTTTTCTGAATATGGCAGTTCTCAAGCCTGTGGGTGTTCTGCGTATTGATAGGTCTAGGTAGTTTAGTGTGCAGTCGTCTTCTGTTTCTGCCATGCATCGAAGTTTGGGGTGTAGGGAATTGAAGTCATTTATGATCTCCTGTATGTCAGAGTGATTAGGGTTGAATATTATTAGGACTTCATCCACATACCTGAAGTAATTTATGATCTTGTGTTTTTGTGTCAAGTTTGTGAGGTGAGAGTGCTCGATATGTTGTAAAAATATCTCTGGAAGTAGACCAGAGAATGGGGCTCCCATGGCGAGTCCATCATGTTGGACCACAATCTGATTCTTGTGTGCAAAATTGTTTTGTTTTGTAATGATATCAAACCACCTGAGTAGTTCCTGTTGTGTTTGGGGGCTATTAAGTTGTGTCAGAATGTTGGCAAAAATCGTCTTGGTCTCTTTTACCGGAATGTTGTAATATAATTTGGTGATGTCTAGCGAGGCTAGGTTGTAGTGTGGGAGCATGGGGGTGTCTTCAAGGTTTTTCAGTAGGTCTTGGGTGTTCTTTATGTTGAAGATGTTGAAGGAGTGGGGTAAAGATGCTAGTTGGTTCACTTTTTCCGTGAATAGTTTTGATAATTTGTATGCTGGGGCGTCGCGCCAGTTTCCAACAGGGTCGATGGGTTCATGTTGACGTATTTCCACCTGTAGTCTTTGGCAGTTAGGGTTGGGCTTTGTTTGATTTTGGTTCTGATCTGTGTCTGGAATGTCTTGGTGGGGTCAGTGGCCTTTGTGTGGGAGTCATTGTTTTGTATGAAGTCTTGCAGTTTAGTCTCATATTGATGTGTGGATAGTATCACTGTGGTGTTGCCCTTATCTGCTCTTGTTACCATTACATCTTGTACTTTGTATTTTCTTTGTATTGATTGTATTATCTTTGTTTCTGGGTGTGTGTTGTGGGCAGGGTTCTGTTTCTGCAGTTTTTCTATGCGTTCGGCTACTAACTTTCTGTAAACATCTCTTTCATTGGTTGGTACTTGTGTGATGGCTGTTCCAGCTTCTAACGCTAGGGTTTGTATCCATTTTTTCTTTTTGATGTGTAGTTATATTTTAAGCCTTTTTGGAGCAACCCTATTTCCCTATTGGAGAAGGGGATTTCAGGGTTGTTAATCACCCTAGAGTGAAAGGTGTGTTGTGGCTGTGGTGTTTCCTTTTGTGCTAGTGTAAGATTTTGTAGTTTCTTGTCTAGGGTTTTATATTTGGAATTAATGTCTTTGCAGAGTTTTTCTTCTATTGTATGATGTATGTGTGGCCACCAGCTGCCATAAGTGTTGGCTAGCATTAAGTATAGGTGGTATAGTTGTAGGTTGATATATTGTTTGTTAGAGTATAGGTATCTAATCCACACTATTGTTTGCTTGTTTAATTCCCTTACTTACCTCACTTTTATTTCCATCCTATAAAAGTTTTACTTCATATACTGAACTGGCAAATTATGACAATCAAACTTGATGTATTATAATAGTATATATAATAACAAAGTGATTAGATCAATGAACCCACTATAACTATAGAAACTACATTTATATAAAGTTACACACTGTGTATTTATAAGCTAAGTGTACATATACATATAATCTCTACAAACAAAAGATGATACCTTAGATCCAACTATATTAACCTGGAATAGAAAAACTAGTAGAACCCATGTACCCACACCACCCATCCTACATAACACATGTGAGATCTCGTACCCACTTCACCTCTTACCTCCCCACTGTATACAACCCACATAAGTCAAGCATAGCTGCTTACTAAGTTTTTTCTTTTCTCAATCTGAAGATGACCAATGTAAAGAGCCAAAACATGTAGTTGTTCTTTATGTAATAAATTCTATACATTTCTCTACCATAATATAGTTGTGTTAGACAAGTATATACACTCAAATCTAGTTTAATTATAAACACAACGGGGATGACGAACCTTATGATTAGTCATTAGCAGGATTAATGTCATACTGCAAGCTATGTAAATTACTAAATGTGTGAAGTGGAAGTGAGATGGTGTGATTGTGTGTCCAATCATGGTAGGGATGGTGAATATGGTAATAATGACTGTTTTCAAGGCCCATGAGCCTACCTTGGATCATACGTGCGCACAGAATGTGTTTATTCATTGTATGGCTCTCATTGTCAACAGCAGTTATTTCTATCTGCAGCAGTAACTGATTGCAATGAAGATGTACTGTGTTTTCTGTGAGGTAGGAAATGAATTTTTAATATTGCTTAGATGAATTTCTGATTTCAAATTTCAATTCTCCAGCATTCTCCTGCGATGCTACAGTGCAGTGACATGAAATATACTGTATTATGTGAAGATTACTCTCTTCCGGGTCCTGTGCAACAAATTGGTAGGTTGCTGGTTCGATCCCAGCTGGTGTCAGTGGATTTTGCATTGACATAAAATTCTTCCGATCGCACTATGGCCCTGGGGTCGACTCAGCCTCTAACAGAAATGAGTACCAGGAGTATTTCCTGGGGGTAAAGGTGGCCGGTACGTAAGACTGACAACCTACCACCATCCTGTGCCATTGTCACAAAATCTGGCAGCCTTAACTTCCTGGAACCCTCTGGGCCTGTCCAAGCCTGTAATGGAACTGCTTTACCTTTACCTTTTACTCTCTTCTGGGGTGTGATGCTGTTTTCTCTTATTTAAATTTTCCAATTTTTCAGTATAATGTTGTCAAGATGTTCAGGGTACCTTTGGAATTTGACAAGTTAAGAGTTACAAAAAAACTATGATTGGCATGGCATTATTGTTGAGATTTTGTCTACATACTTGCATATGTAAGGGATGGTTTGTGGTCACAGTCATTGCTGTAATAAATTGTTACTGTGTACAGATACAGTGTGTGAGATAATATTGTTAATCCAGTAGAGATTTCCGTGAGCCCTAACATTACCGTGTGTTTAGATTTGTATTTCTCACTTTTCCAGTCTTGGCTACTGAGTAGTTCTTTCGTTGGTGTGCTGTGGTGCTAGTGCGTGTCACCCAAACTTGTTTACAAAAGAATAAAAACCAACTTGGTGCTACTTATTATTTTATTGTACTTCTTATAGGCCAACATGTTTCAGGCACTACTATGTCCATCATCAGGAGCTCACAACTATAATGTTGATTACCACATTGGTTGTCTCTTTCTGTAAAGATGGAAGAGGTAGTGCTAATGTAAAATTATGGTTCTTAGTGATATATGTTCAGCGTGAAGTTCTTTGTCGCTCAGTTGTACTTGATAACGTGTTTCTATTAATTTTAATAGTTGTGATCCTTTGTGTGTGGTGATCATAGTGTTCCCCTGTGTATGGATCACAACGATTAAAATTAATAGAAACACGTTATCAAGTACAACCGAGCGACAAAGATCTTTACACCGAACATATACCACTAAGAACCATAATTTTACATTAACACTACCTCTTCCATCTTTACAAAAAGAGACGACCAATGTGGTAATCAACATTATAATCGTGAGCTCCTGGTGATGGGCATAGTAGTGCCTGAAACATGTTGAGCCTATAAGAAGTACAATAAAATCATAAGTTGCATCTAGTTGGTTTTTATTCTTCAATTATCACAGTGATGCATGGTCCCACACACATCAAACTTGTTTACAAAACTTTACAATACTGCACAGGCTGAATGCCATGACAACCACATAATACTTCATCACTGTAATCTCGTAGCTAACTCCACATGCTAAATGGCTTATTATTCAAGTACAGCACTTGTTAACAGCAACGACAACCATTCAGATTTTATTATCTTACCTGAAAATATCAGTCATGTCTTAATGTGATATATGCAAATTGAGGACTTGATAGTTGCTCCTCAGCAAACCGATTTTATGAAGCTGTATATTCAGGTCCTTTGACAAATTAATGAACTCCAGTGAGCAGAGTCCTTCTAGAGAATCAGATAGTGTCTTGCCTAGTCAAGAATTCCCCTCATATTAAGGAACCCAGAGGTTAGTTACTATGTCAGATAGAACTCACCACATTTCCCTATCGTGAGCCAGATTAATCCAGTCCATGCATTGCGTCCCTTTTTTTAAGACCTATTGTAATTTTTTCCATCCACACCTCGGTCTTCCAAATGGTCTCTTTCCTTGGGGTTTCCCCACCAAGACCGTGTTTGCATTTCTCTTCTGCCCTATATGTTCCACATCCCACGATCAAATACAAGACGAAAAGGGCCCATCACAGATGTCCATTTACATGCAAGGCCAAAATTAAGTTCTGTATATGTGTGTGTGTGTGTGTGTATGTATATATATATATATATATATATATATATATAAGGTGGGCCACGAAAAAGTAGCCCAGGCCCATAGCATAGAGTAAATACAGAAAATAATACAGTAGCCAAATGCTGAAAGGATATACCATCATAGAAGATGTTGCAAGTGGTTGCCTCCTGCATCAGTCCACAGCTGCGCACATCTAATCGTGTTCAGGTATACCCAATGTAACATAGTGATTTTGATGGATGCAGCTGCGTGGCTGATGTTGTCCTTCAGTTCCCATATCATGCACTTTTCAAGTGTCCCCAGAGAAAATTTCTCTGGGGACACTTGAGAAGTACAGTATACGAATCAAATCCGCACACGATATGGGAACTGAAGGACATCAGCTATGCAGTTGCAGCCATCACAGTCACTATGTTACATCGGGTATACCTCAACATGGTGACAGCACGACTTTTGACTAACTGTTCAAACACTCTACGCAATATACATACTAACGCCAGAGAGAATACCACAAGGACACGTGCAAAACGGAAGGTGGGCTACTTTTTTGTGGCCCATTCTATATATATGTCGTTCGATGTATAGCATACGGAAGAAGGTTTTGAAATTGAAATTGTAGGGATACCGAAGCGAAGATGTTTCCATCGGTACACTGATGATCCCTTTCAGCAAAGTACATATTTACGTTCCTGTTTAGCATTAACATCATTATCACCATGTTAATTTTCAGCCAAACGAGACACATTCTCGCACTGAAGGCCGCAGTACAAAGAATGGCTATCGGCTGTTGTGCATTGCGTACAGATCCTCTCTTTGCGCTTGTGTCCTATGCACGTGTCAGTAGATTAGATTGCTGCCCTTGTCTGAATGAAAGAGTGAAATGTTTTCAGCAGGGCGTGACCAAGTCTTCCGCTTGCAAAGGGGCAAAGTATTTTGCCCATTGAAGTGGAGTCTAGCTACGGTGCGTCATCGTGTGTCCATAAGGGCGCTGACATCACCATCGCCCCATGATTATCTGTGCCTGTCACAGCAAAGAGGATGTGTCGCTTCGTAAAGTTTGGATGCTAATTTGTTGGTAATTATTAAGAAGTTTCCGTGCCGTGGTTCAGGCACAGCCTTTCGTAATACACCACAAGGCCGCAGGCTCAATCCGTGGAGAATTCATACGAGGCTCGCGGCAGTCGAAGTGGATCTGGAGCAGTATTCTTTCCGAGTTTATTCTATTCTAAGCTCATGATTCCGTGCATCATAATTCAGTATTAATAAAAATCCAACTAGATGCAACAGTATGCAGTCTGATTTATTTTATTGCAAAATCACTCTACCTTTTTCGGGTGTCACAGCATCAGGAGCACTAAAAACTGTAACCGCAACCTCCTGTACAGGTCATAATATCGGTACAGCTACTTCCCTCCAACGTGGCCAGGTCGGGACGAGGGAAGTAGCTATACCGATATTATGACCTGTACCGGAGGCTGCTGATACAGTTTTTAGTACTCCTGATAATGGGTGCTGTGACACCCGAAACATGTAGAGTGATTTTGCAGTAAAATAAATCAGACTGCATACTGTTGCATCTAGTTGGACTTTTATTAATATTTATTCTTTTCTATTATAGTTTGAGCTTCGTCTCCCAAACTGTGACCGGAACTTCTGTGCATATAGCTCGCGTCATTTCTAAATGTGCGTGAGACATGTTTAGATTGTATACGTGATGTAACGTCTATACAATACGTAGTCTTGTATTCTACAAGTTTGTCTTACGAAACGCCTGAGCCTCCAAGGACTCCGAAGTGATCACGCTAACAGGTTTCCGTTTGCTTCCGACTACGTGCGACCACATTTCAGTTACAGGCCACGATATAATAAAGTTCACCCTATAACGAGCCACGAAGGCCCAGAGGTATAGCTCTATTCTTTCTTTGACCTCGGCGCTAGATTGGGGTGGGTGGTCAACGCCACGCCCCGGCCGCTTTACCCCCGGGAAAGACTCGATACCCATTGTATAGGAGACTGGGTGGGCCCCAGGGCCGGTCTGGACGGGTACGGAAAATCTCGCCCCCACCGGGATTCGATCCCGGACCTTCCAGACCGTAGCGAGTCGTTATACCGACTGAGCTATCCCGGGCCCCACGATATAATAATAATATCACCCAAGACTTTTCTTTTTAAGAATATTAAAGTTTTCTGTGATGTTACCCCTTTTCAACTGGTAAATAGTTACCGACGTTACGGGGGAGCGTAGTGCCCCCATATTCAGAGTCATGTGATCCCAGAATGTGTAAGCATTACTGTCTTCCGAAACGTCGGTAACGCTTCCCGCACAATGTAACATCCCAGAATACTTGAGTTTTTGTCAACACCGCTCTCAGCTCCTCAAATCTGTGACGTCTGTTTTAGATTCGTTAAATTGTTTGATATTCCCAAGTTAATCTACTGTTTTCCCCCTCACATTGTTGTGTTCCTAGAATGGGTTTGTGCAGTGTCCGCTGTTACTCACAGATTTTACAGATGGGTATGTAGCTGTGCGTTATCGTTTGTAGGGATGGGTGCGTGGCGTCTGAGCTGGTCCATTTTATGGATATATTCTAACGTTGTCACTCAGTCTTACAGATAGAAACCAACAAAATGCGGTTATCAGTTAATTATTGGCGCTTTCGCACAGATAGCGATAGGCGGCTAGTCGGTTCGTCATGTATGGCCGTCTGTCTATCTATCTATCTTTCCGCATGTCGCTTCTCCCACTGGACGGATTTTCGTGAAATTTGAATATTAAAGACTTCTATTGAAACCTGTCGAGGGACTCCAAATTCCGTTAAAATCTGACAATATCGGGCATTTCACATGAAGATGTAAGTGCGTTATATCGTTTTCTGTGGAATGGGTAAACAGAATCGGCAAATGGGGTCCGGATATTTTAAGCGCGTGAGTTGCGAACGGTGCGTATTAGCCTCGTCATACTTGCCCGTCTGTATGTTTGTCTGTCTGTGTCTATGTATGTGCGTATGTATGTATCAACACAGCTCCCACTGGATACATTTTCCTGAAATCTGATATGTCTGTTGAGAAACTGCAAATTCAGTTAAAACTGGAAAAAAAAATTATCGGTCACATGAATACCCAAGTGTGTTTCATGTTGTTGACTTTGACGTATGTTGTGCTTCCTTGGCACCAATTTCAGAATTTATTACGTTGTTAAGAATGACATATTTACGTCAACAATACCAAGGGAACTCATTGTCTCTTTGCCGTGGCAACAGTGGTTACGCGAACGCCCCGCAGTGTTACGTTACCTATTTATAGCCACCATATGGTTTAGGCTCAGTTTGGTATACTTCGGCATATGTCTGTGTTGCGTAAAAACCGCAAACATAGCTTTGTTTGGTATCGGTCACTTGAATTGAAATTGAAAGACCCTTATCAGGAATTCTGGATAAATGATAAACGGACAAATTCGCCTGTTCATTTATTATAAAATCATCCAATGTACTGGGAAAATGACGAATGCATACACTTTTGATGGCAAAACCTACCGGGAAATGGGCAGATAGGAGGAAGTGGAAGGAGAACATTCAGGTGTATTTTGAACTACTGCGTTGAGGATGGAAGGTGGGTGTGCGTCAGTATCGTGGTCAGTGACGGGCCTTGGTTTAAACCCTTTATATCCCGAAATTAATGTAAGAAATACCCCAACCTTACAGGTAGGATGTTATTTTTTACGTTTTGTTGACCGTACATCCTAATATAATGATAGTCTTTTTTTACCAACTTGATGCACAAATTCTTTATTTTAATACATATATTACATTCCTCTACATGTTTCGAGCACTATTGTGCTCATCTTCAGGAGGACAATTGTATTAGCACAGCATCTGGTATC
>Ga0131853_10016104_pt1 | contig 13661 bp, 8 predicted proteins | sample TergutLab28metaG_FD_92764 | JGI IMG/M metagenome (GOLD analysis project Ga0131853, IMG submission 92764) | Labiotermes labralis P1 segment gut microbial communities from Petit-Saut dam, French Guiana - Lab288 P1 (version 2) (version 2) | ecosystem: Host-associated > Arthropoda: Insects >... | reverse complement strand
TAAATTTGAAAAGAGTTTTCCCATTAAAAAAAAAAATAATAGGGTTGTGTTTTTGCTTTTTTGTTTGGGGGGGGGGGGGGGGGGGTGGTACCGAAGGTATTAATGTATGATGGGTTGTAGGGTGTTGAAATTAAATCATATGAAAGGTATTTAGAGGGGAGCTGCAAGGAGCGAATGTCTGGGGCAACCGGGAATATTAACACGCGGGTTACGTAAAACGAGAGGAATTTATTGGAGCTGTCGCGTGGTCGCGAAACTCGCCTGTCAGCTTCTTCGTATCCGTACGTCCGCTTTTGAGCAATCACAGCGCGGTTCATACTGGAAGGATTTCCACGCAGTATGGTACTGGGAACATTTTATGAAAATCTGCCGGACGTGCCAGATTTGGTTAAAATTGGTCACTTTATATGATGACTGAAGTTTATTCCCCCCCCCCCCTTTCCCGGTGACATTAAATCTACCTACAGACGCTGCTCGCTTCGAGTGAAATGGTATCATGCTGTTAGGATTGTCGACGTTGTATAAACATTACGCGAACGCGTCATAATGTTAGGTTGTGCGCATACTGCCTACGTATTTTGATGAAACGAACGATTCTGAGGTTCTGAGAATGTACTGTGCTTTTGAAGGAGGCCTAATTAGTAGATCAATGCACCGTCTGAGATTCGAATCATGTATGTCAGGTTTCAAACTGGACATTGCCATGTGTATTGTTGTAGTTGTCTTGTATGTATTGTTGCCATCTTATATGCATTTGTTGTACTGTGTGTGTGCATTGCTGGTTTTTTTGTTTTGTTTTACTTTAGATGCCGGACTGCTGGCTAGAAGTCAGTACTCGGAAGGTCCTGCGACCGGCCACCTCGACACAGGTTTTTCTTGGTTTCCCTGTGTCTAAAAGCAAATGCTGAGATGGTTCCTAACATTCCAAGTTGCCACTACATGCTTCTCATGTAGCCCTCCTGAATTAAATTTAGTATTAACCAATTTCATATTTTGTATGTATGTAAAATAACCATTGTCACCGGGTGACAACCAAATTGCAGTTAATAAATAAAGCAAAGCAGTCCCATTACAGGCCTGGACAGGCCCAGAGGGTTACAGGAAGTTAAGGCTCCCAGATTTCGTGACAACGGTGCAGGATGGCGGTAGGTTGTCGGCCTTACGCACCGGCCGCCTTTACCCCCAGGAAATGCTACTGGTACTCATTTCTGTTAGAGGCTGAGTCGACCCCAGGGCCATAGTGCGATTGGAAGGATTTTATGTCAATGAAAAATCCACTGACACCATCTGGGATCGAACCAGCGACCTTCCGATTTGTAGCACAGCGCAGTTAATAAATATTATTATTATTATTTTGTCACGAAGATCGTATAACTCACGTTTATACTTTATTTAACGACCGCTTCGTAATGCAAAATGGTTTTCGTCGAGCGAAAGTGCGTAATTAACTGAACGTGGTTTAGAAGGAGAAGATTGTGGCTTAATTTTGTTATTACCCTGGCCTTTTCATCGAAGGGCGCGTGGAGTGACGAAAATCTGGTAGGATAAGGGGTCCGGGCTGAGGTATGAACCCGGGCCCACCCAAAAACGAATCGAGAATGCTCCAAACTCGTCGGCGAAGTTCGGTGACGCTGCTTTAGGTCGCGAAATTGCGAACAGTGGACTGAAATGAGCGTGAGGATGTAGACGGATGTGTGACGTTCGTGATGTGTTTGAACCTAAAGTAATTATCTGAAAATAAATCTTATTGTTGCACCGTGAATTTTTGTAGAATCACTTCTATTATCAACCAACAATTGCACTTACATGTGTTGTAGAGAGAGAGAGAGCAGTTGGCTAGGTGTGCGTCGTATGCTCGACGCACACCTAGCCAACTGCTCTCTCTACACCACATTCCTACACAACATGACATGCTGCCACAACACCTTGTTTGCAAAAACGAATTAAATTGTGAATATTGTAATATAACTTTAGCAAGAAACAACAAAGCTCCCTGATGATGATCTGACAAGATCGAAACACGTCGGAGTGATTTTAAGTGTTTTTAAAATGCTTTATGTGAAAGTTATGTAAGGCAGTTGTTTGTTGATAATACAAGTAATAATCTGAAGTATTATCTGAAAAGTGGAAACACCTTGGAGAGCAGATGCTCACTCCGGGAATCGAAATAGGGACCCTGCTAATATGCAACATTTGTCTTTGTCAGTCTTCCAGGACGACGGAGCTTCTCGGTCCAGAACTGACCTTTAAAACTCGCAACATGGCTACTGTGCGCGATTTCAGGCTTGCGCCGCGAAGCAGATGAAAATTGCTTCCTTCTAGGTTATTACTCTGCGAGTATTGGTAATTTCTTTCCGACGTTTGGGGACAAAAATGTGGTTTCTTGACCCCTGATGATGGAATCGATAGGTTGTCCCGAAACGTCGGTAAGAAGTTAGAGCTATCCGGTGCGCGATAACTCAGAAGGGCGCGGTTCTCGAAACAGGTCACGTGCCATACCCAAATTCCAAATTGACCTTTACATATGGTACTACATTCCCAAATGTTTCCTCCTCTGTGCATATTTCAATGCTTTAAAACGCCAGAACGTATGAAGTATTCCGTCATTTTAAATTTGCAGAATTTCTTGGGGGTGTTATGCAGTAAAATTATGACAGGGAAAGTAAATTTTGTAAATACTGAAGCTTGCGCGGTCCACCTCATTTAACAGGTCTGGACCAGATTCACTGTGTGGACTGAAGCCAGCCGTCTGATTGATTGTTGCTCCTGAGCGGCAGGCGGCAGCACTGTGCTGACAGTTCTGGTTGATAACTTCCTTCCGGTTGTCTTACCTATTCAGTCCAGTAGGTAGCTCCGAGACCGATAGAGCAATTAGCTGCACCCATTCCTCCACGGTACATCAGTAACAGATAGGCCGGTATTACGATAATCACCCTTGTACATTGCACCCAGATGCTGTGCCCGTTTGTCAACGTTTTCTTAGGACAGGGTTTGGTAAGCTAGACTCACGGATTGGACAAGGACCGTAAAGGAAATCAGTCGAATGTGCGATGACATTGAGACCGTCCTTATTTTCCTTATCATCTTCGCTTTATCCCTTCATGTGTTTGGTATCCTTTGTATCACCAGTGTCCACCTTCCACCTTCCACAATGTCCTGCACACACAGAAGAAGATACGACACAAGACGTTCGGGACAGATTATCCATAGCAAATAGATTTTATTATAGTCTCCAGAAGCTTTTTCAATCTAATTTTGTATCTGGAACGACAAATATATTACAACGTACGACACAAGTAAAGCCAAAGTTAAAGCTATCCATTTACAGTCCTGGACAGACCCTCAGGGCTCCAGGAAGTTGAAGCTGCCAGAATTTCTAGACCGTCGGCACATGAAGCTCTAAAGATTGCTAACCCTACGCACTGGCCGCCTTTACCACCGGGAGATTTTACTGGCACTCTCGTGTTAGAGGCTGAGTCGACCCCAGGGCAATAGTGCGACAGGAAGGATTATCTCAATGAAAAATTCCAGTGATTCCAACCGGAATCGATCTCGCTACCTTGCAGCTTGTATCGCAGTGCCTCAACGAACCGAGCCACAGCGTGCCCGTGAGAGACTGTTGGGCTTTATGCGGAACGGAGGAGAAAATGGTGGATGTGTTCGAAAGGAAAATATTTCGAAGAATATAAGGCCCTATTCTGGACATAGATATCTCTACCCGGCACACTGTGACGCTGTATTGGATCTCTGGACATGCTGGGGTACGAGCAAACGAAATCGCCGAAAGGTTTCAAGAGGCGGTTGTGTTCAAAAATTTGTTGGAGCTGAGCCGTCCTTGCGGGACTCTAGGCAGAATATTAAAAATAAGATAAAACACTGGGTGGGTAAACACAATTTGGCAATGTGGCGTGGTCCTGGCAGTACTCAGAAACAGGCTCGAACACTGATTTCGGATCCCAGTCCGACTACAAAGACCAGGTTACTGTCCCTTAACAGGACACAATCCAGGGGTATTCCTGGCCTTCTTACCGGACATAACACCCTGAGAAGAAATCTCTATTTAATGGAGATGATTAATAATCTCACGTGCAAGAAGTGTGGTACAGGAGAAGGAACCTCACACCATATCCTGTGTGAGTGTGAAGCCTTAGCTTCACCCGTACATGCGTATCTGGGTTCTTTCTTCTTGGACCCTGAGGATCTTAAGAATCTTAAGTCTGAGACCCATCCCAACATTAGTAAAGGAGCAGGGTTACCCTAATCTAGTATCAGATTATGAGGCACAAAGAGCCTGTTTTAAGACCTCGGCGCATCGGGACCGTAAGGGCTCGAACCCAATTACTAATCTAGAGTACATAGATCATGGAGGTGTGGATCCAACAGGGAGTTCTACAACCTCCTTAAAGGGTCCAGGCTCACGGTATCAATTAGTATTGCTTGGCTATGGTGGGCTGTTCGTGTGGTAAGAATGGAGATTTGTGTGCCTAGGAGACCGATGTACATGTATATGCAGCCTGAAAGACTAAGGCAAGTGCGAAGACCTGCACCACGTGAATAGATGAATTGGCGAAGGATGTAAGGGTGCTGGGAGTAAGGAGCTGGCGGGCATTAGCCGAGAGTCGAAGAGAGTGGAGGGAACTCCTGAGTAAGGCGAAGGAGCTTTATGACTTGTACAGCCGAGGACGACGATGATTATGATCTACCCACTGATATGTGTCAATACTCTTCTTGTTTCTGGCAGGGACCTGTGCAACACATATATATATTCATACCTTCATACGTCCCTACGTTCATACGTTCGTACAACTGAGAGATCGCTTGCTAGCCGAATTCGCAGAGTTGCGGAAAGTGACGGCGTTGTCATGTCTGTCTGTGTCTTTCCATCCGCCCCACATGGAACATCTAGTCTCCTGCTGGACGGATTTTTGTGAGTTTTGTGTTTGAGGGTGTTTTTTTTTAAAGAAAATATGTCTGACAGGTGCAAGTTCTGTTAAAATCGGACAAAAATAGCAGGGACATTACGCGAATCGCCTTACATTTATGAATAAATCGGGTAATAAAGTTAAAGTGGTTGCCATTGCCAATGCTATGGTGTAGCTGCCATGTACACCATTGATTTTCTGGTTACCATGTCTACCAGTGCTGATTGGCTTGTGTGGTTAAGAGAACGCGCCAGCAGCGTTTCTCTCTGCGAACCATTTCAATTTTCTTTCATTTAGATTCCTAGCAATTGTGAAGTAAAGTAATAAAAAAACAATATATGCAGTAGACAGAAGTTAGATTTTGAGTGAACTTGAAATTTTGGAGCCTATAACTCGTGCATGTTTATGAACCGTACCTTCGCTGTGGGGCTGTCTGTAACTGGATGTCAGAACTTGTAGGGTTCACTTCGTGTCTATCTAGCGCGTGCATTAGCCTTTTAAAGTCTACTGGTTACGCGATGCACCAACAGTTTAACATTCAACAACCGTACGCTCTGCCAACACTGTATTTATGTGTTATGTATTTATGTGAGAACAAACAGCGACTTGTGCCACTTACAGCGTAAACTGATTGGTTTTTATTACCGAGATGAAAAATGTTTACTGAGTGGTACGGACTGGGTCTTTAAATTAAGCTGTCTGCAGTTCGTCTTTAAAAGGATAATTACTATTCCATCACAACACCGTATTCTTATTCTTATCCATTAATATCCCATCGGCTTTGTACAGTCGTATTCCAGACTGTGACGGTACCGCTAAATAAACCACAAAAAAGACATTTGAAACCACGTGATTAATGTACAAATGAGGGTTGACAAATTCCTGAATCACTTCGAATTTCGATGGTCGTGTCCTATATGATATTTGTAACCCTTTTTATTCGCGAATGGTTAATTATGCACTGAATGTCGAAACTACAGGGCATTTCTTTGGCCGCTGTCCCTAACATGTAGCGGCGGATGGCAGCGTTGTATGCGATAAAGTTACAATGCTCGGTGCGACGATAAAGGAACACCCTGTATTACAAAAAAAACTCTTTTTTAGGTAATAATGGAACTGTTTTAAGCTTCTTTGGATACGGATAATGTTTTCTTAATGCTGAAACTCTGCGATTATGTCTCGTTGTTATCTGGACACCTGAAAGGCAATGGCATTTCTGCCTGTAAACTTCCGCGCAGTGAGCCAGCAAGGCTTTGTGGTGCCCATTGAGCAAAATAAACTTTTCTTCAAGCTTAATCTAATCGGTCCGATCTTCCAGACATCCTGCTAATGTGCAATGTTCCAAATGGAGGGGAGCAGAGAAATATGTGACGCCACTACTGCTTCCAAGAATCAAGACTGCAGTAAAAATAATGTGGCTGTGTTTTCCGCTGACACACAGGGAGAAATGTAATTGATTCAAAAGCTGAAGAGAAATTTGACGTCACTGGCTTTGGGGTGTCACCGAATTTAATTGCAGCTGACGTGTTTGTGATTATAAACTGTCGTCAGTGTACTGGATCATGTCACTCCTGTTTGCACCACGATTAACTAATGTTACGCCTTTCGTTACCACAATTAGTGCTACTCCTGGCGGCACCACACGTTACTAATGTCACTCTTGGCGGCACCACACATTACTAGTGTCACTCCTGGCGGCATTACACGTTACTAATGTCACTTCTGGCGGCACCACACATTACTAATATCACTTCTGGCGGCATAACACGTTACTAATGTCACTCCTGGCGGCACCACGCATTACTAATGTCACTCCTGGCGGCACCACGCATTACTAATGTCACTCCTGACGGCACAACGCATTACTAATGTCACTCCTGGCGGCACCACACGTTACTAATGTCACTCCTGGCGGCACCACCCGCTACTAATGCCACGCCTGGCGGCACCACCCGCTACTAATGTCACTCCTGTCGGCACCACACGTTACTAATGTCACTCTTGGCGGCACCACACATTGTTAATGACTCCTAGCGGCCCAACCGTAACTACTGTAACTGTAACTGTAACTGTGTACTGTGGGAATGGGGCTGGCTAAGGCTTCACCCATTCTTAAACTAGGCTTTAGAAGGAGGTGTGGGTCACGTGACACGTATGGGGTGAGGAGAGATGTGTGTAAGGTTTCGTTGTTAGGGACAGTTCTGTTGGTTTGCACTTGTTGATTCCAAAATATGGTTATTTTACGGTCACAATTTATTTCTTCGGTACATGGTCATACCGGCGTTCATTGTCTAATTGTACCCCTATTGCCTTGCATATGTAAAAGTGTAGTTGAGCGCACATTCCGTCATGTTTCTTTACGTATTGTTCTTTTGCCAGTATTGGGCACGCTAGTGTGATGTAGTATATAGTCTCATCAAATACTTGACATAGTCTGCATGTGCTGTTTCCGTACATTATGTTTGTTATTATTATTATTATTATTATTATTAATGTTCACATTCGTGCCGTGCATTTTAATATTATCAAAGTTTTATTTATTCACCAACTGATGCACTAGTGAGTTGTCTTAAAAATCAGTATTAAAATTTACATTAAAACAGCTCCGACATGTTTCGGTGTTACAGTTACACCATCATCAGGGAACGCATTAATTTGTGCTTACTGAAGTTACAGCTGTAACTTTCCGAAGCACAAATTAATGCGCTCCCTGATGATGGTGTAACTGTAGCACCGAAACCTGTCGGAATTATTATAATGTAAATTTTAATACTGATTTTTAAGACAACTCACTAGTTCATCAGTTGGTGAATAAATAAAACTTTGATACTATTAATGTGTTTGTTTGTGTTTGTTTGCTGTTTCTGTGATTGGTCACTTACTTGTGGCTCGGCACGTTGGCAAACAAGAAATGAAGAAAATTGCTGGACTGACAATCATATTCACAGTCCGTGTTATTTATTCTTTAAAGACTACTGTCATTTGTGCTGTGACGCCGTGTAGTCTGGTATATTTCTACGGACATTTTATCGAAATCTGCTGAATTCACCATTCTCATGACGAATGAACCATGCCTCAATGAGAGAAGCATCAGGTTCTTCTGAAACATCTGCACCATGTACTGTACCACACTACACAAAATGCAAGCCCCATTTTAAATTTTGAACCTGTTGACAAGTTCATATTAAACTTGTTATGAATATTATGCTAGAGCAGATGTCGCGAATGCCAACCCTGTTATTTAATAATATCATACAACATGGCACACGGGAATATGTCAGGGGGGGGGGCAACACTGCCGCCAATTACGTTGGAATCCTTAATGAATTTTAATAATTCGTCACTTCTGTTAAGGTAATATTTTTGGTAGAATACAAATTAGCAATATGGCCGCCTTGCCAACATTGTTTTTAGCTTTTAGTTTTATGGCACTGACTAATGAGGTTTTGGATGTGGGCGTGTGAAAGTTGGTATGGGCTCAGGCAATAAATATGTCTGTACATTGTTTATGATACACTGTAGGCAAGAGTTACAAAAACAGCAGTGATGCGGAGTTTTACGTATTTGTCCATTCCCATCTGCTGTGTACAGAATCTGTGTGGCAATTAATGGTTCTCTAAATAAATAAATCGAAACCGATATTTGAACTGACAGAGATGCATGGAATTACATGTGTAGGAAGTAGGACAATATTGTGCGACTCCATTGATGTTTGGAAGCGTTGAAGGAAAGGTGAAGTTCACCCCAGAACAGGTCACGAAGGCCAAGAGATAGAGTAGACGTAGCTCTTCTCTTTCTTTAACCTAGGCGCTCGATGGAGGGTGGGTGGTCAACGCCACGCCCCGACCGCTTTACCCCCGGGAAAGAGCTGGTACCCATCGTATAGGAGACAGTGTGGTCCCCAGGGCTGCTCTGGACGGGTGCGGAAAAACTTACCTCCCACCGGGATTTGATCCTCGGACCGTCCAGCACGTAGCGATTCTCTATACTGACTGAGCTATCCCGGCCCTCAAGCATTGGAGGTAGTTGATTCGAAACAACTTTTTTTTTTGTATTTGGAAACGAACTTTGTTGTAACTGATGAACTGTGGACAGTGTTACTGGGCACCCTATTGATTGACTCCTTCGGAACATGCTAAAAGCAGACAGTGGTCCATGTCGTGGGATGACATTGCGCCCGCAGTATTGATGGTCTAGATCGGAGATAATCAAGTTAAGATGAAACTGGTCCAGCGTACTGTTAGCTGTACTGCGAAAAAGAGCGCCCTCTTTAGGCAGAGGACCAAGCCACTAGGCTCTCACATGTGTGGTTAAATAATGTGAGTGGCGAGAATAATTCAGCGTTACTGGATAGCGTACCCTCACGTAGTGTGGTTGGGGGAATGGGGGTGGATAGGAAACAGTTATATACTATTTGAGTTGATCGCGACTTACACTGTCTTCTGAGATGTTACGTCATGTAGTTTGGCTGGTGGGGGCTTCTCAAGTGTCGGTATGCTCGTACGGCCACACACGGCGTCACGTCTAAAAAGACGGTGTTAAAACATTACGGTCACACAGTACACAAGCTCAGTCAACGGCGTCTCACTGCCGATTGACTAGCCCCATGGAAGAGTGACTTTTCACGATGAACAGTAAGGTTTCTCTGACTGGCTGCCACGTTACATCAAGGCCACGCGACCGGTTCTCAAGATATTCAGAAAGTCTGGATACTTTCCGCTCAGCCCTCGTATGTATTAACCGAAAGACGCTCCTGCACTAAGACCTTGGCTCTGTATAAGCACTTTGCATGACCCTTAGCGCCTCAGTTTTCACTGTATTCTTCAATTGAGCAAAATGTCCCTGTCGCCATGTGGCCATCTTTAACCGAATTACGTTAGTAGGTTTTCGTAGTCAACCTACGGAATGTATTCAACATTTGGATGTACGGTACGCCATATTGGGTTGACCAAATCAAAGACGATGTAACGCTGAACACTCTGTCAACATTTTCGCGGAGTAAAAGAGGAATGTCTACGATGTACTTGTAAGAAAACCTGACGATAAGAACCGATGTAAGGCCTAGGCATTATGTGGGAGAATAATATTAAAATGGATCTGAAATAAATAAAAGGAGGGATTGTGGAGTAGATTATCTTCAATATTCAGGTTTCATAAAGTACATTGAATTTGCTAAGCGAGGAGTTATAAATTTCCCGAAGGGATTTTGGCCCATGGTGTTATACAAATGTGTGCTTTGACACGTGAGAAGATTGGTTCAAGTGTAGGCACACAGTGAGCTAGGATACGTCGTGTCGACTGGCAATAGCTGTAGAAGTTTCGAAGGATCTTAGTACCTCCATCTTCAGGGTCGGTCAGTGAAATATCTATGAAGATGAAGGCACCACGGTTCTTCGAAACATCGGTTATTATTTACGTACAAATACAGCACGACATCTCAGAAAACTTGAATCTTCGTCAGTTCTTCTGTGAGAACCTCGGATCTCGGGAGTGTATCTCGATGAACTGTACGTTATACCATCGTCCTCACTGCGGTCACTTGTTCTTACGTATGTTTTCGTTCTTCGCTTATTCTCTCTCAATTTCTTTGTATTTCTTCTTTGTAAATGACGTTGCCACGCCTTCACTCTGCCCCGTCTTTGTCAGATTTCCCTCTACCCAATCTCTATCCTAACATTTCACTCCAGTCACTGAAGTGAATTGCGGTGTTGCAGCACTTACGATGTAGTAGTCCGGACTGGGGACTATATGGTAAAGGTAAATCAGTCCCATTACAGGCCCGAGGTGCCCAGAGGGTTCAAGGAAGTCAAGGTTCCCATATTACATGACAATGGCCCAGGGTGGTGGTAAGGTTGTCAGCCTTACGCACCGGCCGCTTTTTACCCCCAGGAAATACTCCTGGCCCTCATTTCTGTTAGAGGCCGAGTCGATCCCAGGGCATAGTGTGATCGGAAGGATTATGTCAATGAAAAATTCCAATGACGCCATCTGGAATCGAACCAGCGACCTTTCGATTTGTAGCACAGCGCCTTAACCACTGTGCTACTGCGGGGGAATGCAGGGCACAAACAAATAATACTCGTGGTTCCTCAACAGTCTACTGTTTTCTCACAAATTCAAGGCAGTTGAACAGAGTTTTGACTATTTTAACGAAAAATTTGTTATGGTTTTCTTTAGACCCTTCAAAATCCGGGCATGTTTCCCAAATTAGGTACATTATCATGAACACTACACAGTATAAATTAGTGACAGCATCGTTAAATAAACCGTGAATATTTATAAAACGTTATCAGACATAGTGATTACGCATTCTGCTTGGCTTGTAGTCCGTGGTTCTTATCGCGATGTTGACCCCAGTGTCACAGTCCTTCGAACACTCGTCTCTTTTGTTTGACGGACATTGATTGAAAGATAAACGCGGTTGCAACCCTTATCGGCACCTGTAAATGAAGATCGGTCTTGGATCGTCATTTGTCGGTCGCGTTGCCTTATGGGCAGTAAATTGAAACGTGACCTGCAGCAGAAAACAACTCCTAATGTTTATCTCAGTAATTAACCAACTTGATGCACAAAATTTGTTTTAAATTAAGTTTATTTCATGCCTGTACATTTTTCGAGCACACATGCCCGTCATCAGGAGGTCAAAATTGTATCACACAGCCTCTGGTATCATCACACCTATAGGTGGCCGTCCCGTGCACTTTCGGTCATTCCCCTGTCCATTACCATTCGTCAGTACTCAAGTTCGCATTTGATCCATCGGAATAACCTTTGAAGTTGGTCAAGCGAAAGATAAAGGTGGCCTACATTTGTCCTTTGGATAAGTAAACGCAGGGTCTTGCAGGGTTGAATGTGCTTGCAGCCTGAAGACCGGAAGTACATGCAGTTTTGTAGTCAGATTCAAACTTACATCCGGTTTAGACCCGGGGGGAAAGAGCCCTGGGTACATGGGTGAAAGAAAGTTGGTTGCTTTCTAACTGCTTTGGACTCTGTGGGGAAAATAACAAAGATTCCTGCCTTGCGGAATCAAAGTCAGACCTCTTATCCATCCAAACATAGCTTAGTCAAACGGCTGAGTGAGGTATCCAAGCAGTTGATGTGGTGCTGATAAATAACGTATCATCCCTGGGATAAGAGTGAGACGTCCAATCCCTGTCATTATGACGTGACCTGTTATCATGGCGAAACACCACGTCATCACGTGAATGGCTTGCTGTGCTCGGGTGGAGGGGTCAGGTAATGGCCAGCCAGATGAAGGGCTTGTCAGTTGAGAAATCCTTCTCACTTTAATGTCTGTCCTTTCCGCAGAATGACCTAACGTAACGCCCATCCAAGTTGTCTGAAGATTCCATAAAAGGCACAGCCCATCCCTGCGAGTGATTCATTCTGACGGGAAACCACATCTAATTTCCTCTCACCCCCCAAACGTTGTCCGGAAATCATTGGCCATTCCGAAGACGATAACGTCTACAGCAGAGCTGGAAGAGCACGGTCGGTATAGTGACTAGGCTAGGGGTTGGACGACTGAGCAATCGTGGTTTCGATTCCCAGCAAGCAAGAGAGATTTGTCTCCTTACCATAATGTCGAGACAGGCTGTGGGGCCCACCAATTCAATGGTAAGGGGGTACAGCTGACGAAATCCTAACTACTACAGAAGTTAGGATTGAGTGGAGTTATACTCTCACTGCGTCTACACCTTTGTGGTTTACACAGAAACAATGTTGGTTTATCCTTATCGACGCTTGTAACTCAACGGAGCATTATGACAAGCTTCTAGTTGCTCAGCTAAAGAAATTACCTGCTTGTAGAACCCGAAGTTTCAGTAACGAATTTGTAAGATCCAAACACTGGACCTTACCTGGACCTCATATGAATGTAATAGCCGAGTGCAATGGCTTAACCCGTAAAGAATCTGTCTTATATTCTGAAGTTACCATTTTCTTTTCTCTGTCAGGACACCGAATATTCTTATTTAGGGTTTGTGAGGTTTGCTGTCCGTCCTTCCAAGCAAATTTCGAAATGGTGCATTGAATTAGGCCTCATGATTTCCGATTCATTATTTACTTTCTAGGAAACTTTTCAGTGAAAGAGACTTGAAATATTCTATAATCAAGTAAATAAGGAACATATAAAACCACAGCACGTAATCATATTCTCTTTCTTTAGGATCCTTTTTAATATCATTCTCTATCACCTCGTATAACTTTTTCTTTTAGTCTTACGGCTTCAGTCCAGAAGTCTCGGTGCAAGTTTCACGTCCCAGTTACGTGAAATCGGGTTTTTGTTAGGACGTACTGCAGTACAGTGTTTCCTGAGGCTTTCAAACTGAGCATACAACAATGGGAGCATTATTTATACCATAGGATTTTTGTGCCTAATATTAAGTGATTCTACTTTTACATCGGTTACAGAAATCAGAACGACTTATCATAAATTCTTAGATTTAGGAGGAAATGGATGATATAATATAAATTATGCATTTCAGTAAAAAAAGTGGCACATGAGGATTGTTTTAAAGTTTTTTTTTTCCAGGGAAACCAAAACGGGAAATCAGTTACGTGATAAAAGTAATATCTTCCATTAGTAAAGTTTTTGAATGCCTATTGAACAAAGGGTGCCGCTTGACTAATTCAATCCGTCAAACCTCCCCAACCGTAGTTAGGACGACACACTGCAGTAGGCACAGGCTAACGTTAAGGCACGCACACCAAACACTTCGAGTTGTGTTTGTGGAATAC
>Ga0131853_10016102_pt1 | contig 13661 bp, 10 predicted proteins | sample TergutLab28metaG_FD_92764 | JGI IMG/M metagenome (GOLD analysis project Ga0131853, IMG submission 92764) | Labiotermes labralis P1 segment gut microbial communities from Petit-Saut dam, French Guiana - Lab288 P1 (version 2) (version 2) | ecosystem: Host-associated > Arthropoda: Insects >... | reverse complement strand
GCGCTGACCACGTGACACCCCTCTATCCGCAAAAGTTGGCACTAACTTCGCCGACCGGCGGCGGCCGCTCTGTCGGTATAGTTCGCGTGCGGACTAAGGCCACGGAGTTTAGTTTAGTGGAAGAAAACTCACCGCGAATTGAGATCAGTAACACACACCAATGTATGTTATTAAATTTAAAGTGCTTATTACTCTACTTGGCTCTTCTTAATGACATGCTTTGAAAAAATATCCATAAATGTATTCCCCCCCCCCGAGATCGCTCTACCCATAGTTACGTCCAAACGACGTATGTTAATTGCATCGTCTTTTCTTCAAGGAAACTAAATTGCGTTTTCCATTACCAATGAACATAGTCGGTCCCATCGGTCCCATCTTCAAGGGTCAAAGAAAATGGGACCGATAGGTTGTTCCGAACTCTTGGTAAGGAATTACCACCATACGCTGCGTAATATCCCAGAAGAGCGCAGATCTCAAACTCATGTCTGAACTTCTGCGTAGGCCTCCTAAGCGTAGGGTGACCTATTAAAGCAAATCAGCTTTTAACCCCATTTCCTTATAAATAGAACCGTCTAGTGCATATTAATATGTTCGCCTTGACAGAAGGTATTGTTACATCAAGGAATCTATCATGTAAAAATTGATGTCAAAATACGCATTCATCTTTCAATACTACGCCATCATATTGCGTCCACATCAAGTTCATTTCTGTTTCTGACCACTATTTTTTTTTTTTCTGAGCGTCTTTAGCCGCACGCTTCCACCGTCGGCCTGGGCCGGTCCATACTACATGCATAACAACTTTCAGTTCGAATTTTACGTTGTGTACTGTACTAAAAGTTACCTGTATTTAAGAGAAACGCTCCACCTTCAATTTCACTTTCTCGCTCAGTATGGAAACAGCACGTCCCTCTGAAATTGCGGTGAATATCTACCAGACTACACAGCGTCATGTCTCAGAAATCAGCACCTCTATATTCCTCGTTGTGGGAACCTCAAACTTGCATCACTAATTATTTTGCTGTCTGATAATTCGCCGAATAATATCATGTAGTTAGAATATCTTAGTGCTGCATCATAGCTGACGTTTTCTATCTAATTAAAGATATGGATTTTTGGCTCTGAATAATAGTAATTAATTTATCAATAAGCGTAGAATAGATATGTACGCAATCTAATGTGATTTTGGTTAGTATCTGTAGTGGATCTGAGTCTGAAGCTTTGTTCTGTAGTGCGCCACTAGGAAGGGTAAGGCTAACTAGGGAGGGACTGAAATCGAATGGGCAAAATCAACTGCAGTTACTATTGTTGTATGCGTTGGCCACTGACATTAACGGAATGTTGTAGGCTGAAAGTGCTCAAGAAAAGGAAGCTGAGGAAGATATTTGAACGCATAAGGGACCAAGTAACAGCGGACTGCAGAGCACTGTATAATGAGGAGCTTCGTAATTTGTTCCCTAAACCAGACATTATTCGGGTGATCAAGGAAAATTTGGTACGGGGGACATGTGGGGGGAGGGGGATGCTTACAGGGATTTGGTGGGGAAAAATGGCTGAAAAAGGCCTCGTGGAAGACCAAGGCGTAGAAAGGACGATAATGGTAAAATACATCTTGTGGAAATGCAGCGGAAGAGAGTAAAGTGAATTAAAATGGCTCATGACAGGGACAAGTGGCGGGATCTTGTAAACATGGTGATAACCCTCGGGTTCCATAAAATGAGGGGTTTTCTTGGTTAACCGAGGAATTATTAGCTCTTCAAGAAGGAGTCTGTTCCGTGGAATAAAACCTGTATAGATGCCACTTGTATTTGGCAGTCAGGGTCACATTTTTGCGGTTATATTTTGAAAGATGTTTTAAATTCGCGCACACATTAAATGTTATTTCCACAAAGTAAGGCAGCCGCCCGCTTATTGGGATTGCGGGTTCGAAACCCGCCGGGGCATGGATGTCTGTTTCTTGTGGATTTTGTTTTGTCAGGTAGAAGTCTCTGCATCAGATTGATCATTCGTCCATAGGAGGCATACCGAGCATAGATCATCTAGATACTGAGTGTGGTGTGACTGTAATCGAAAAGCCTCGATAATGAGGAGGCCCTGGCCCACTAGGGGCTGTTGCGCCATGGTGGGAATGTGGTAGGTGCCAATGGCGTAGCTAAGTTTTCTGATGTTCGAGGCGAGTAATCACAATGCAGGCCCTTATCAGAATTTTTATCTTTAAAACAATTACAAATATTTATTGAATATCCTCATACTAGGCACGGTAATATGAATATTTTTTTTGCACGCAGAAAATAAAAATTTTCATTTGAAATATTAATTTTGTCGCCCAGTATCCTGCCCCTTCGACTCAGCTGCCCGGTGCGACCGCACCATTCGCCACTCCCCTAGATTCGTTTCTGGTAACAGCGTTCCAGAATCACAATGAAATAATTAAAGTGTTGCGTCATCCCTGTTGTGTTTGTTAGAACCTAAGGTAATTCTATAAAGATGTAGCAATCGTAACACAACTATATATCAGGTGTATATATAATTTATCAATATCGACTACATGTTTCGGCCATTGCTGCTGTGGCCATCTTCAGGTTTTATACAATTTTTATCAGAGAAGCTATATATATATGATATAATATAGAACAAATTATTAGTGTAGGTAAGGGGGAACGATATCTCGTTTTACACAAAGTCGGTGGGCGTGTGTGCAGATGGTAAAGACCAAGCATATAACATGTGTTGTCTTAAAGTGGTATTTATGAGCAAGATGCCGCGTCCGTCCATCATACACACTGCACTACTCTAGGCCCACTCGCTTTTACAAGTATGTTTGTAGCGTCATAATCCGAAACCTCGTACAAAGTTACCTTATTTGAAATAATGTATGAAGTTCATAATAGTGCGTCTAAACTAATTTGTTACATAGATTAAGGGGTAAAATATACCGTAACCAATGAGAAAATGCGCGCGAAATACGACTTACCTACATTCCTTTTCTTTTTTATCATTTAAGTTGTTTGTGACGTTTACTGCAAATTTCATTGCTATATCACACGGAACAAGTTCAAAATGAAATGCATAGCTGTACAGAAAATTTAATTTCGCCACATTTCCTAAAATTTACATGTCATTATGTAACGCTAACTGTTTGTCACAGATTTCGGGTGTGTTGCTGGACAGTGTTGCCAGCTACAGAGCTGTATTACTGTCTCACGTAGTCCTCTGATCTGGCTGAAGCGTCGGTAACGCAACGTCTCGCTCGGTGAGCACGTAGCCTGAGGGAGGGGAAAGAAAGACTAAAAGTAGTTTGTAATAGGTCGTAATTGATAGGCGACAGTCAATCACGTAGAGTATCGTAGCTGATTCTGTAATTCTTCATCTTCAGTTTAAATTTGGAGATAAAATGGCAGTTCACATTAAGGACGCGGTAAGCATTCATGTGTTCCAAGTTTGTAACGTTTTAGTGTACAGATTGGTAGAAAAGAGCAAATCCACATAGTCAAGGCACTGGTTGAGGTTGCCAGTAAAGCGCAAAGCCACAAAGTCTAGACACTGGTTGAAAAACTTGTAGCAAAAGGGGTGATACCGTAATCGTTCAGTCATATGTGGTCCCGAGTTGCCCTTAGTTATATTTCGTAATTGTATGACATACCCTGTAACACAGTACGAAAGATTTTGTCAGAATCCGTAAGAACTCTTGGGTCCTCAGGATAAGAGATTGTACATGGTACAAGACATAGGTTATGACAAGTTAACTGAGGAAGTAGAAGTACATAACTTACTTTGCCAAAAAATTGGTAAGATGTTTAGCAGGTTGAAGAGTTCTCTACAAGAATTTCTGGTTCCAGTGCCAATTGTAATTCGGACCGTATTATTTTGTATTTTAAAAATACTTTTGCTGTATGAGGTATTTCCCCAGAATATTAAACCATAGTTTGTAATTGAAGGAAAGTAAGAAGAGTTTATAATTTTTAATGTGTTACATGTCATATAAGGTGTAACCACTCAAATTGCAAAACAAGCTGCACTTAGTTTTGGTACAGTGATTTCTATATGACTCTTCATGTACCTATATCATCAGTTATTGTCCTACATATTTTAAGGTGAATGTTTTGGAAATTAATTTATTATCATAGCCAACATTCTAGTAAGTGTGAGAGCTATTCTTAGTTATGAAGTGCATGAAGTTAGTGTTGTTGTTGTTTAATGATAATAATGTAGTTTTAAACCATACATTTATGTTCTTAATTGTATTATATCTTTTATAAATTCATTGGGGTTGGGGTTAGTAACAATTCAACTTATGTCATATGCAAAAAGGATTTAATGGATTTGATATTATCTTTATTTTTTGTAATTTTTGGTGGGTCATTAATGTGAGCAAAATAATCAATGGATGAAGTAGAGATTGTTGAGGGATTCCTGTTTTATTACTCCCCATCTAGAACAAATTAAAACATTTAACATTTAAAGTTACTCTCTGGTGTCTATTTTCCCAATAAGATTTAGTCATTATATAAGCTTTGCCTGTTATGCCATTGAACTTTATTTTGTCAGTAAAATAATGTGGTTGACACAGTCAAAAGCCTTTTCTAAATTGCAGAAAGTTCCTCCCAACTAGTATTTTATTATTAAGAGCATATAATATCTCTGTTATGAGGTTATAAGAAGCCATTTTTGTTGATAACTTTGATCTGAAGCCAATTGTTCATTTACTAGTATATTGTTAATATTAATGTGTTTCAGTAATCTTTCGTATGTAACTTTTTCAGAAACCTTTGAAAATGAAGTTAGAAGAGAGCTATATTATTCTTGTCACCTTTTTTTAATACTGTTTATATCACTGAATATTTTAATTGTGTATAATTGTGTAGGGAAAATTCCTGTTGTAAAGTTTTATTACAAATGTGAGGGGAGAACTAATACAAGGAGCACTAAGTTTTGGTATTTTATTTGAGATTTTGTCATATCCATTTGAACTTTCTGAATGTGTGGAATTGGTAACTCTTTCTGTTTACTTAGTTGATGTATGATTGAATTTCATATTTGGATAAGGATTACTATATAATTGAGATAAGTACTTTAAAGGAGTTCTTTCCTTGTTACAATTTATATTGTTATCATTTGTAATATTTTAAGTAATTTTCTCAGTTATTGAGAGGAAATAAGTACTAAAGGAGTCTGAGATAGATTGGTAATAATGACTATTATTTCCATCATTATTAAACCAATAAAATTCTTCATTAGTATCTCTTTTGCCTATTTCTGTTTTTATTACAGTCCAGTTGGTTTTAGTTATGATATTAGAAGGCAGAATCTGTTTGTTATACAAAGTTCTTTTGGCTTGTCTGATGACATTATTCAAAATTTTGCAATAAAGTTTGTAACACCATTTTAATTTTAGGTTAGTGCTATTTCCACTAAGTAGATAACGTTCTCTTTTACGTTGGCACAAGATTTTTATATAAGTTTCTAGCTGCAGTTTATTATTAGCTCTATCAGTTTTTGTTGGTAGGAAAACTGGAGTAAAATGGTCTTAGGAATTAAGCAATGAATTGAACAGAGTATGAGCATCCTTATCATTGTCAATGCCAAAAAAACATCATCCCATGTTGAATAACTTAAATTGATCTGGAATTCAATTATGGAGTTTTTATTAATATTTCTAATAGTTTTTATGTGATAATTTTGGTTTTGAAGATTTATTTTATTTTCTGTTAATAATTGGGCATCATGATTGGAAAGCGCATTAATCATAGGATCAGTAGTATAGTTATTGAACTGATGAGTGTCTACACATACATTATCAATCACTGTACTAGATTTTTTCTTGATTTGAACCTGGCTGGTCAGGTTATATGAGATTAACATAGCATCAGTTTGCTTTTTCATGTCGTTCTCTGGTAGGTAATTTATATTTGTATTACCACATATAATAAACTTTAGACCTTTTTATAAAGTTTTTTAATGATATTATCCAGACCATTGATAAACAATTTCAAATTTCCAAAGGGAGCTATATATATATGGTTTTTATACAGATACTGGTAGGTGAAGGCTGTAATTTTATTGTGCGCGCTTCGGTATCTTGGTATTTGCAGAACTCATTTATGTTTATGTTAGAGAATTGTAGGTCCTTTCGAACAAATGCTTTGGAACGAGAACATGTGCATCACATTGAAACGTGCTTTAAAATTAGTCTACTTTGTTTATCTGCTCCATAATGTTATGTATATTAATCTGAAGAGGAAAGTCATTAGATGGTAATAAATTTAACATCCGAAATAAAACAGAGTTTTTGTAGAAAATTATGTCAGAAGTGCATTGTAATTAGGCTTGCAAGTGAATTTATACATTCTGGTTACTATCATTTGTTGTTGGGGATATGGAAAAATTAAGTACATTGTACTATATACTATGGTGCTGATAAGTCCTTAGCCAGACCAGGAAGGAAACAAGCACGGAAGAATGTCAGGGACACACGCGTTTCAACAACATTGAGATGTGAGCTGTCATCAAGTTTTTTTCCTGCAAGGCAAAGCGCTGAAGGAAATTCATGCTTTTCTGACAGAAACATCAGCTTGTCTCCTTCCTGCAAAGGACTTAGCAGCTTTCCCATAGGTATGAAGTTAACAACAAATCTTCAATCAGCAATTAAAGTTGAAAGTATGACAGAAGTATTCAAGCCTGCATTATAAGAGTACCTATTACTTCATTCCTATTCATTTGATGAATTGACTTCAGTTGAAAATTTATATTTCTGAGACAAGCGTGTGTGTTGACGTGTATAATATTGTGTGCATACTTTTTTGGGGGGTGGGGGTGGTGGGAATTCTTAGGAATATTCACATTAAACATTGGTATTGGTACATGAGGTGACTTAATAATTTTGTTGTCATATACAGTATGTGTAAATATACTGTATGATATGTGTGTTTATTATTGTTACAAGTAGTTACTACTGTTTATGTGTGAAATAAGTTTTGCACGTGCTTTATGATATTTTCCACAATCTTTGGCTTAGTCCAATGAAAAATCTGTGAAATATGTATAAATTCTATAATGGTCATCTTCTGGGGTGTGGTAGTGTGCACTCTGGTAGACATTTACAGGCGTTCAGTTCTAAGTCTGTCAGCTTGGAGTCAGCAGGATCCCCTGAAATATCGGTAAATTTTTACCACATTACATGGCATGACATTGTAGATGACATCACTTGAATTGCTTGCATGGTGTTTTTGAGTAAAGTATTGTAAATGTTTCAAGTAATGCCAGCCAATCAACACAGTAACCTAATACTGGACATTATTTCTGAGCCATTATATGAATTTGTTTATATTATACAATGGAACAGATTGAGTCCGTTTCATTGCTTCAGTATGTAAGTTGCAGTAAAAGAATTTCTTCAATGTTTATACGAAGCATGGCAAGTGAGGAGACGTACATGTTGTGATAGTGGAACAGGTTGTAATAGGTAGTCAAAAAATTCAGTGTTTCATTTGTATTATTGTTATTTTAGAACGAGTTTGAAACGAAGCTTACAGAGGCGGGCAGTTCCCTTGTTGTTGTAGATTTCTTTGCACAGTGGTGTGGTCCATGTAAGGTGATTGCACCCAAAATTGAGGTAAGTGATGAAACCTCAGGCATCAGAATGTGGCTGTTTTTAAGATTTAGTTCGTCAATGCTGTGTTGCTAAGATGTTTGTATATGATATGATATAATAAGATACATTTGTTAACTGCAGTTGGGTTGACACCCCATGGCAGTAGTACAGTACACACACACACACACAAAATACACAGAACAACACAATGAAATAGTATACCCAGTACAGAATGTACATAACAATAAGAATATGTGAACTAACAAAAAATACCTAACAATAAGAATACATTATTTACAAAATTAAACAGAAGCATACAAAACATACAGCTGTATATACAGTAACACAAAATAGGACCAGAGGAATATGAAGCAGCAAACCTCATTTGATCTGTATATCTTCTAATAATGATAGATACCCTGTTACTAAGACCCTCACTCCACTTCACTACACTTGTCAACACTTCACTTTTTCTTCCATTTAAAACTTAACCCAACTACACTCTACTTCTACACTTGACATTTCACTTTCCCCATTTAAACTTCACCCAACTACACTTCACTACCCTCTCATTTGTCTTAACCCCATTTAAATTTCCTACTGCTTCATTTCACCTCACATCACTGTACTTCACCTCACTTCACTTCACCGCGTTTATTATTGCTTTCCTAACTCTCTAAAAGTTTTAGGTTTACAAGGGAAAGTCCCTAACGTTTCTGCAGGTAGTTGGTTCCAGTTTTTCATGGTCCTATTTACAAAGGAATACTTACCGATATACGTTCTTTGCTTCCTGTCCCTAATTTTCCAAACATGATAAACCCTATTTAAATAGTAAGGCCTTCGCAACCTGTTGCGTATAGCTTTCCATGCCCGTTCCCCAGAATACAATTTAAAAAGTGCACATAAGCGTGCTATCATCCTACTGAGCCACAGTTTACAAGTCAGAATCCTTCATATGATTAGCAAATTGAGCAGCTTTCATTTGTACTCAGTCTAAGACATGTATCTGTCCTTCTCTGCATGGATCCCAGCATGCAGCTCCATATACAAGAACAGGACATACCAGTGACGTGTAAGCTAAACATTTTGTATTCCTATTTCATTTTTTTGGGAACACGCATTACAAAGTGAAGTGCCTTCCAGGCTTTTTGCGCTGTGTAATTTACTTGGTCCACACAGTTTAAATTGCTTCGTATGATTATTCCCAAGCATTTACAACTGCTTGCTTCCAGAATTTTTTGGTCACAAAGGGAGTAACCCAATGGATTTTTAACCTGAGCTCTCATAAATCTTATTGCCTTACATTTACCGGGATTTATTTTCATCCCATTTTTTACGGCCCACTCCCTCAAGGTTTCCAGATCCTTCTGCAACTTTTCTATCTAGGTTTTATTTGTGTTTGTGAATGAAACGTAAATGTGGGGCATGGGCAGAATGGTATTCTTGAACAGGTAAACAGTTTGTCTAGACATATTTTTTTTATTCTTTATGTAAATATAAATTATCAACTGCTCATGATGAATTATAATTTTTATTCTTAGCAAAGATTGGTTGATTGATTGTTTTATCATGCTTGTTGCTGGTCATGTTCTCTTCAGCAGTAAATTCACAGTATGTCTTTTTTGATGACTCATAATGCTGTTATCCTGCACCTCTCCTATTCATAGGTGTGATGTGATCACAGCATAAATTTTTTAGCAATTTTTAAATGAAACTGAGTTTCAGGGCAGAGAATTTATAAGAACTGTTATTAACTAGGGACTGTATTGACAGGAGCTTGCTGCAGAGTACCCAGATGTTGTTTTTCTCAAAGTTGACGTAGATGAATGTGAGGATATAGCATCAGATTATGAAATCACAGCAATGCCAACTTTTGTTTTCATCAAACACAAGCAAAAGGTGAGTGGGTTTTTCACATGTATAACTCATGTCCATTCACATTCAGACATCTTTATTACCAAGTAGATTATAAGTGATACAAGATTTTAAACTTATGATCCTGTAAATGCAAATGTAAAAGCAGCCAGCCAAGACTAGTTCAGCACAAACATAAATGTTATACTCTCTACCAGTGAGTCATACATAAGATATTACAAGTCATTTTTCCTTGAAATGGACTTATGTTGAGAAAAGGGCGTATTGTTATGAACATGTGTTCACAATCAAATAATCTGCTAAAAATTCATGCTACAGTAAATGTAGCTGTTAGTTTCCCAGAAAAAAATGCCTGATATGTATATGAACCTACCAAACCAATGATGACCTTTAAAAAAAGATTTCAGTGTGTGGCATCAGTGTTGGATGTAGAGAACAGTTGGAGATGGGCACATTGACAAAAGAAAAGTGCTGAAAGTTTGTGTCAGTAGCCTGCATATGCAGATGAACTAAAAAATACTTGACAAGTCATTTGCTTGCTTTAACATAGTTTGATGACCATGTGTAGTTGATTAGCTCTGTTAATTTATGCTTTTAGACATGCAGGATTTCCTAGGTCACTGTTGCAAACTCTTCGTGTACTTCAGGCCTATGGAATAGTTAGACTGAAAGTAGAAACCCTATATGTGTAAGGTACATGCCCTTGTTCCTTTTTTCCCATTGTGGATGACAGTGGAGGCAGTGATGTACTTTTGGACTAAATATGCTTATGGATCTGGTCCACAGTGGGGTTAGCCAGATCATCAGTGTGTTAACCATTTAATTACTGGTACCTAGTGTCCAGCTGTACTCCCAATGTTGATTTATTCATGCAGATCTACTTTAATATTATCCTCCCATCTGTGCCTAGGTCTTCCAAGTGTTTTCCTTCCCTCAGATCTCCCCACCAAAATCCTGTATGCACTTCTCCTCTCCCCCATACATGCTACTTGCCCCACCCATTTCATTCTTCTTGATATGATCACCAGAATAATATTTGGTGAGGAGCGCAGCTCATTAAGCTCCTCATTATGTATTCTTCTCCACTCCTCTGTGACCTTGTCCATCTAAGGCCCAAATATCCTTTTCAGCACCCTATCGTCAGACACCCTCTGCCTCTGTTCCAGCAAGTTTGAATGCTTTCAGAAACTTAGTTGGGGAGATAAGTCTCTATATATAGTACTGGTATTGATACGGGCATGGGAAATACACTAAAATGCAGTAGTGTATAACATTACAGGCTTAGCAGCATAAAGGTTAGTGATAATTGAGAACAGTTTCTTAAATAAGTTGTATGCTTCTGGGTACAGTACAAAATTGTAGTATTTTTATTCCTTTTTATGTGAATGTATATCATTTTCTTTTTAGATTGATGCCTTTTCTGGAGCCAATGCTGATAAGGTGAAACAGCACGTACTCAAGTACAAGATATAAGTAAGAAACAGCAAAAAGCATGTGCATTAAGAAATATGAAGCTAAGGCATGAATTAATTGTTGGCATAGTACACTGAGTATATTGAATTAATTTTAATCACGCTTTTCATGTGTGTGATACAAGCAACAGATCAGCACAGCCAGGTAATGGTTAAAAAAATCTGGGGTTAATATTTCCTCCTCTTTAATGCATAATAAGTTTGCTGTGGGTTTCTTTATATAGTGTATATATTGCTATAGGTATATAGTTGGGTGTATATGGAAATATATATATCATTATGAAGTTCTAGCTAATTATATTGGACTTACTCAACCTATCTAACAAATTTCATGCACTGAGAAGTAAACACATTCGATTCACAGTTCCTTTCCTTTCAACAATCCAGGAGTGCCTGAAATAAACTTCTCTGCTGTCCAGGATGTTACATCACATGTTTGTTACCACAACAGCTGTACTGTATAATAATTACGCACAGTAAACTTTTTTTTTTGTGGTACTAAATACAGTGCAGTGGAGTCATTTTATTGTAGGAGGCTGTGAATGCAGTAAAGTTCTGAGAGCATCAAGGTGTTGATTTCCCGTCAGTCTTCATTTAAAAGCAGCTGTAGCGGTGTCTTTGCTCCTTAACAAAAACACACACATTGTACATTTTGAGACTTCATTAAAGTGACTCCTTTAAGAGCTAACTGTGAATTCCTGCTGCAGGAGAATGAGATTTCATTGAAAGCAAAGGCAAATATGTATGGTAATACACAAATTACTGTTTTGTCACTTGCCCTTTATTAGATGTAAAAAAAAATAATTTTTAAGGGCTTGTCTTGGAGGTTAGGTTGTATTTGTCACACAGAAGTGAACATTTTAATACTTGAAGTCAGAGGTGCCAAGGAACTTCCATCTTTTTGGGTGGGTGGGGTGACTCACACTGTAGCTCCTACAGTAAAAATTAGTGTTTATGTTTCTCTAATAGATGTGATGTTGAGACCAGCACAGAAGAGAAGTGGAACAATCAATCTGGGGTCAGTTGGAATTTAAAGCTTAGTGTTCATATGTTTTGGCATTATAATAATTGTTTAGTGATATACATAAGATGCAGCAGCGTTAAAAGAAAACTGCATTCCTGAAATTAACATGAACTGAAAAGTGAGGACAGCATAATATGAGAGAAAATCTTTGGGGCAGGGGATTACATTTCCAAACCAGTATATGTGATAGAGTTTGTGTAATAATGCCTTTTTTAAATTTGTTTGGCATATACAAGTGACATATTATGATAGTGTATTTATATGAATAAATCAGATTTTTAAATTTGAAAGTATTATGTATGGATTCCAGATTTCATGTACTAAGTGGAAACTCGGGAACTTCACCAATGACAGTGTCATGTAATTAATTTGATGTTTAGTTTAAAATTGATAGATAAATATTGTGAATTTGTATTCAAAGTTTGTAATTCTACTCCATTCTCTCAAGACATTTGTATTCTGAGTTCACATTTCCACCCCATTCTGGCAAGATATTTGTATTCAAAGTTTATAATTCCACACCACTATTGCAAGACATTTGTATTTGAAATATGTAATTCCACCTCAGTCTTGCAAGACAGTTTCAGCTGTGTTTCCTTCATTGAGCTTTCTGATATAAGTGATGTACTGCATTATTTCTTTTGAAGCTGGTATAAAAGGAATTAAATGTTAACTTATGAACTCTTTGTGATGATATGATGATGATCATAATTAGATTAAATCTTTATAAAAGTATGCGGTATAACTCATTTCCTTGCAACTTTCTATCTTTTGTTCTAGAGTCTAAGATTCTTAATCTTCTGATGCATATATCAGAACATAGTACTCAGGAATACAAAAAAAAAAAAAAGATAAATGAACAAGAAACATAGAAGTTATTTTTATGTGGAGATAAAAGTTGACAAAAACCTGGTCATAATTATCAAGCATTACATAAAAGTTTCTAGTTGGCCTGTATCACTAAAACCTATGGTACTAGTTATGATCAAGCATCACATAAAGATTTTAAAACAGTCCATCTTGCAAGCATATTGGAGAAATTGTCATTCAAGTCAAAGGTGGATGAGTATAAAAATGATGTAAATCAATGCATATGGTAGTTTTTATTAATGAATGTCTTGCTTCTTTATCCTGTACGTTGTGATTCCTGAGATAAGTGGTAATTTACCTCAAAATGCAAGTCTCGTGTTCACATCAAACACCACTTTATTTTCATGATTCATGTCTACTGGAAAACATACCTAAGTGTGTTATAGCATATTTTCATATTGTACTGATCTAATGGCCTTAGAATTCAAATAACTACGTTCCTGTAAATGTGAATTAACTGCACTGTGCTTGATAGTACATCCAAATATGTTGATCTTTTTTAATGCCTTGTATTTATTTGCTGCAAGCCATGGTGAGTCCTATATACATACAGACATGCGCTGCTTAACAACGGGGATACATTCTGAGAAATGTGTCGTTAGGCAATTTTGTCACGCGAACGTCATATGATGTACTTACGCATATTACTGTACTGAATACTGTAGACAATTGTAACACAATTGTAAGTATTAATATCATAATCTTAAGGGACCATTGTCATATATGCTGTCCGTCATTGACCGAAACACCATTATGCGGTGCATGACTGTATATGTTCCAACTACACATTAGTTTGAAAGGAGATGCCTATATATATATATATATATAT
>Ga0131853_10016101_pt1 | contig 13662 bp, 9 predicted proteins | sample TergutLab28metaG_FD_92764 | JGI IMG/M metagenome (GOLD analysis project Ga0131853, IMG submission 92764) | Labiotermes labralis P1 segment gut microbial communities from Petit-Saut dam, French Guiana - Lab288 P1 (version 2) (version 2) | ecosystem: Host-associated > Arthropoda: Insects >... | reverse complement strand
TTGGGCTGGCCCAGGATAGAGACAGGTGGCGGACGCTTGTGAGTGCGGTAATGAACCTTCGGGTTCCGTGATATGCGGGGAATTTCTTGACTAGCTGCAAACCAGTTAGCTTCTCAAGAAGGAATCTGAACCATGGAGTAAGTAAGTAAGTATTATTTACTTCAATTGAGTTTTAACTCGTGGTAGTAGTCTTTACACTAGTAACAAACAAGAATAAGTATATATAAATGAAACAATCGAAAACACAGTAAATATAAGTACACGTGCTACCAAAACGCTCAAACAATTGTCAAAACACCCACACATACACACATCCACACATTACAAAACCCATACATACACACAAACACACACACATTAGTGCATTTTTAATAATACATTTAATTACAGATTTACATCACGGTATTAACACTGTAGATGGATAGACACCAAAATGTACATTTTTACCATTTGTGCGAGACTACTTGCAATGTATGCTTCATAAGTCTACGAAGAATTTTGTAGGTTCCTGAAAAACGCTATATCCTGTGGCCGAAAAATTATAAGAGCAGTGAATAATAATTATTGTGCAACGAATTTGAAACGAAGGTTTCTGTTATGACAGCGAAAATTTGTTTCTGTCAATGGGTGATTAAATTTTAACTAGCTGGGAGACAATTAAATTCCCACGGAGAACTCTACTGCCTAGACTTAGATGTAACAATTAAGGCTTTGTAGAAGTAGCAGTCTATAGAGAAGAAAAATAGGTTTCACGAATTCTACCGAACTCCTTGTTTAAATACTTCTATCTACAGAGACAAGCAGAATTATAAATTAATGGGTAGATTTGCCAACTGCACAGAGGCTTCACCAACGTGTAATACCATTAGAATATTTGACTAGTCTGAGAAGAACAGGTTCGTAATTACAAGAGATCCAAATGACGAAATTAAGAGAAGCAGAAGCACTAAACAAACGTCCTAAAGAAAAACACACAAGCTATGACGAGGAATCTAAGAATAACACAGAGGAGTATTTTGCAATATTTTAATTAGAGCAGTCACTGAAGAATTTTAGGTATGGCATTTAAAGACAGTGTCAACTGCTAAGATATATACAGAGTCAGTAATAGTTGAATGAATACGGAACATTGGTGGAAAGATAATGGAAGTTGGAACCGAAGTACTAGGAGATGAGCGTGTTCCATTGTTGTTTTGTTTACCACGAAACAGTAGCAGACACTAAGTATTCCTCGACATTCCTCATTCCGACCCTCAAAAAAATATTTTTTTCCGTGGTTTTAACGACTGTATCTCAGCAAGTTCTGTCTTTAATAGAGTTTATTTTTTTTGTGTGTTCTCAAGAGTCCACAGGCTGCCTCATTGTGGATGTTTCTAGATCACATACAATTAGACAGACACATCCTGCAGGACTCTTCTGAACGAGTGATCAACATGTCGCAGAGGCCGCTACCTAAACAACAAACAATAAACACAACAGACAAACATCCATGCCCTCAGAGGAAGTCGAAACCGCAAACCCAGAAATCTAGTGGCTGCAGACTTAAGCCCTAGAACGAACGGCCACTGGAATCGGCACATTCCATGGAGATGAGTTAATCAATCGTTTTTAAAACTGACATTGTGGAGCAAAGTCACACTTATTTAACTTCGTGCGATTCATCTCTTTGTGTTAAGTTTAGGATAAACTAATAATTATATCAGTCAAGAAAAACTATATTTAAAAAAAAAAACGAAACTTATAGCTGGTGGATTTTTAACAAAATGTATTTGTGTTTGATGGCTACATAAGCCGAACATATGACAGTTTCTACACATGGGCTACCTATCTACTTTCACTTACGTTACAGCTTGTGTCCTTCGTGAAAGAAGTAAAGAATGTTTGGCCTGTTTGTTTTTTTTTTTATTCAAGGATATTACGCAGGGATTTCCTTTACAAAATATAAACCCCCCGACCCCAGCTGTCCAGTAATATTGGCTAGTCATTTCTCCTGGATATTCAACAATGACATTTAGGGGCCCGTAGATTTGATATTTACTTAGGCCACTTCTACCCAAGCCATATTTTTATCCTTGGAACGTACAATAAAATGAATATGAGTATAGCCTGATAAGAATTGCAATTGTGTGTAACACGTAAGGTTTGTAGTTGGCAGAAGAGGTGGTCTGTAGTTGATCTCGTACTGACTGTACGTATATTGCCTCGATCCCCAGGGATGGGACTGAACGAAACATGGTGCTGGAGATTTAAATGTGGAACGAGTTCTGAATCGAACTGAATGGATGGTATAGAATATTCGAGGCACGACCACTTATTTCTCACTTGTACGTGAGTGAGTGACTGTGTGAGTGTGTGTGAGATGAAGTTGGGTTTGGAGAGAGATGAGTGCAGTGTCGTACGGGCTAACAGATTTTTCAGAACGTGAGAATCCTTGTACGAGATTTGTCGGTGCGGTTGGAAGTGGCTGGTAAGAAGCCTAGCATATTGGCGTATTGTATCCCATTTATTCTCACGATTCAAATAGTTTACTCTTTCTTATTATATTCTGAATATTCTGGTCACAATCTTCAGGTTTGCGCCGTGCATCAATGATAATCAAACATTTTGTTATCCAACTAATGCACAATATATAGTACGTAGATACAATTAAAATTATAATATATTTAAAAGTGCTCCAACATGTTTCGGATCACAGAGGATCCATCATCAGGGAGCCTTGTACAGTGTTTAGCTAAAAATTACAAGAATTATTCTATCGTGTCCGTTGACATGGACAAGGTCGGTGTTATGGCACCTTAATTTTTAGCCACGCACTGTACAAGGCCCCCTGATGATGGATCCTCTGTGATCCGAAACATGTTGGAGCACTTTTAAATATATTATAATTTTAATTATATCTACATATTACACATTGTGCATTAGTTGGATAATGAAGTGTTTGATTCTGGTCACAAATCTCATGATATTGGAGAATATAAACATGGAAATTAACACCCAAGAATTCTACATTTCAGCGGAAGATAAAGCGATCCCTGTACAGGACAGGATAGCCCTTGAGGGTTCCATGAGGCTGAGGATTCCAGACTTCAAAACATATGAACGTGGTAGGGTTGTCAGCCCTACTCACAGGCCACCTTTATCTTCCTGGAAATATTCTTGGTACTCATGTCTGTTGGAGGCTGAGTCGACCCCAGGGCCATAGCTAAGCTGGAAGGATTATGTCACAGTTCGGCGGAAAGTGGACTATGATACATATTAGCTGACTATGTGTGTATGTTATGGCATTCCAAAACACAGAATTTTTCAAGCACTTAAGCAGGTGATCGCTCTTTCCGATCTATGCAACGTGACGGACATACAGCGTGATTCAAAAAATGGACTCAATTGAACAGTAAACGGCGCCTCAACAAATGCCACACAATTGGTTGCGAAATTCCAAGTTCTCTGCTCGCTCTACGGGTTGACTTGCGTGGGCTACGCTCAAAACTCTCTTGAATTCGTCTCACGTTCTCCTCTGATACACGTGGTCGGCCAGAGCTTTTGCCTTTACACAGACAGCCTATTTGCTCAAACTGGTGATTCCAACGACAAATGCTCTTCCTCGTTGGAGGCTGAATGTTGAAATGAAGACGAAACGCACGCTGCACAGTAGTCGCCGACTCGGTTTTAATGAAGTCACGAACGCAAAAAATCTTGTGCTGCATAGTAGCCATTTTGTCTCAAATGACGCTGCTGCACGGCTGTGCATTAGACGAGCACTATAGCGATGTTAATTAGACGTGTAGGATCTCCTCTTTCAAATGTTATGTAGATCATTCACATACCATGTATAATTCAGGAAATATAGAAGTACGAAATTGAGTCCATCTTTTTGAATCACACTGTATGTTATAACTTTCGAAGCACAGTTGTTATTATATGCAGCATGGTGTTTAAAATTAAAAAATCCCTATTTCGTCCAGAGAGTGATACATGTTTAGAATAACAAAAAACAATTATTTACCTAGAGAACATTAACACTTTGGTCTTTCTAATTGGCACAGACCGGCTTCTTTTTAAGGTAGAAACGGATTAATCCGTCGTAGAGGGTTGCTGTAAAGTCCTAAAGCCATACAGTCTTACTATATTCATCGTGCAGTGGCTAGGTGCCACCGTGACCTTACATATAAGGTTTATGATGCTCTAAGTAGCAATTGGACGAGGTTTTCTATGAATAATTCTATTTTCTCCTGTCAGTATTATTCCACCATTTACCCATAATCAACTTCATATTCTTGCTTCTTTTATAAGCATGACAAAAGGGAGAATCCTGGAAAACTTAAAATAAAGCAGTTCTTTTCTTGAAACTGGAAGCACTGAAAAATAATGTATTTGAAGTTTATTTTCACTTTTCTAACACAGAGAAATGCATGATATTCATTAGGTTTTTCCATTAAGGATAAAAAGTATATTTCACTTACAACTTCTGTCTGAAAGAAAATAAATTCCATTTGATTATCATAATAATGAAGACGTGAAAGGAAATGTGCCTTTTTGTCGTAAAAGGTTACTGTAATAAGGGAGATTATTCACTAAGCCAGGCAAAGTAAAGAAGTAACCAGAGACCACACGTACCAAAGATATTCATAATTTATACTCTTCTTCAAATAATTTTGGGGCTATCTACATAAGAATCGTGATATGGGAAGTGCATGTATTAGATATGCAAAATCCGTACAAAACTGCAGTTCAGAAGCCTGAGGAACTACTGGAGAATCATACTTGTAGCTGGGAGAATAAGAAAGGGCTGTTACATAATTTGAGTGTGAGTTTAGAGACTGGACTAATCAGACGTGTGATATGGTCAAGTGGTGGGCTGTTGTGATCTCGGTAATGAACCGTCGGGTTCATTAGAAGGTGAGAGATTTCTTGAATGATGGAGTGTCTGCGGATTGTCAAGAACGGAGCCGCTAGACCTGGTCAAAAAGACTTTGCAGTGCAGAGATGGCTTAGTAAGGAGGTGTAGAAATGGGAGCAGAAGAAAGAGGCTTTTCCTGGTCAATTTTGGACCACTACAGAGTTCATATATTCCAATAAGGTAAAGGCATGTCGAAAAAATGCCCGATCCACTGTTACGAATGAGTCAGAAAGCAAGCGAAATGTGGCAACATCTGCTACATACATGTGAAGACAGCAGTGAACAAACATACACTGAAATCGATGTTACATACATCAGTTTGTACTCTGTAAACTAAAGTCCATTCAGAGACTCTTTGTATTTCCTTTCCCTACAACAAACATAAAGCTTAAAATATACAGCACTGCAATTTTGCCTGCTTCATATGTGTGTGAAACTTGGTCTGTCATATTCAGGAGATACCATAGGCTTGTGGTGTTTCAGAACAGGATACTGAAAATGCTATTTTGACCCAAAAAGGAGGAATTGGCAAGAAGTTTGTGACACTGCACAATACTCATATTTAGCTTTATACATTTCACACTGGTCTGTTATTGTTACGGTGATTTTAGGGAAGAGGATAAGATGGTCGGAACGTGTGGTGCTTAAGGAGACAGAACAGAGATAAATATAATGTTCAGCTCCTATAAAAAGTGAACAAATTAAATAGTTACGAATATATCAGAAGCAGATTTAGGGATAAAAACAAAATACATCCGATAAAGAGCATTGGAAATTTTTTTAGGTGCGTCATCCCCGTTGTGTTAGTTCAATAACAAAAAACCTTTGTGTATTATAAACACAATCGAACACAACTATATTTCACCTAGTAGTACAGTGGGTGACTACATTGGGTGCAACTACATGTTTCGGTCCTATATGTTGGCCATCTTCAGGTTGTAATTTAACTTACAGAGCAGTTATACAATATGTGTGGGGTGTTTTTTAGGGTACTGGGGGGTGGGGGAACGAGATCTCGTCGTTTCAATAGTGGGTAGCATGAAAAAACGAGATCTCGTTGCCCCACCCCCCCCCCAATACCCTAAAAAAACACCCCACCCATCTTGTATAGCTACTCTGTAAGATAAATTACAACCTGAAGATGGCCAACATATAGGGCCGAAACATGTAGTTGCGCCCAATGTAATCGTATACCCACTGTGCTACTAGGTGAAATATAGTTGTGTTCGACTGTGTGTAAAATACACAAAAGGGTTTTGTTATTTAGCATTGGATATTTTAGACCAGTTTAATCTGGTTTAAGTTAGAGACCAGTAACAAGGTCTTGCGAAATCAGAAATAAACTTTTGCACTCCATAAAATATGGAGAGTTTCTTGACTCAACGAGAAATTATTCGGTTCTATTAAAACACTGTGCTCCAGTAAAAACATCGGAGAATCTAATGAATGGAGACTTCCTTATATTCCGCCACCTTCAGTACTCTCACGGTGCAATGTTTGCCAGACCAAAGCAGTCGCCAACCATACACGTAGCAAACGTTTACCCCCACATTTCTTCAGACAAATATCCGTCTAAAACCCTCTGAGAGACAACGGCAGATGCCTAACAGCTACATACATCTTCCAACCTCACTAGAGTTGGTGATACTATTATAGAAAATATTTCACCAAATATTACGTTTTGGGTTGACCTCCATTTGTCAGCATTCGTTCCAAAATTCACAAATCTTCATAATTAACAGCGCGATTAAACAATTGCATGGCTGATTTGAGGGTGACGTACGATGATACGGTTAACAGACCTTTCAAAAACACTCAAATTCTTGTGTCTTTTCAGTTTCAAGGGCAGAAATTTGCACATAATTTGGGGTCAAACACAGGGTATTTTCTGTAGTAAAGTAAAATCTCCTGAGTGTTTTAACACCCAAAAAAGAGAGACGGAGCGTGAAGATGAAGCTCCAGTCATAACATATTTCGACACAGCAAGGATGGGTAAGATAATATTCAGGCTCCGTCAGCTTTAGTCTCAGAGAAAGAGCACCCACACCAATTGCATGAGGCAGCGTGTTTTCCAGAGCCGGCCTGGAACAGATATAAACGTCCCTGCTGGGAATACAGACCCGGCTGACCAGCCAGTAGCCAGCCAGTCAATTACTTTAATTACCGAGCTAGCCTGGCTCATATATGTTTTATTTATAATTTGACAGATGAGGTTAGTCGGTTTCATAAAGTTGCCAGGAACTACAGGGTGTTCATTCTAAGTATATCAGGTTACGAGTTCACGGACTAGATCTCACAGTAGTTATGTCTATTATGTTTTACCGCACACTCGCTTCGGTTAAACACACACTAAAGTTAAAAGGCTTTGTGTCAGTGTTAAACATCAGCTTACAGCCCCATACGCGCGGAAGTAGTGATACACTGCTTCGTACAGGCAAGTGTGTTATTCATAAATGCTCTCGGTCTATGCTGACTGGAGGGAATTCGTGATTTCCCAGTTCCTTCGTGCAGTAGTGACAGTGTTGTAACAAAGGCCAGTGTTACATTTCTGTGCTCTTATCAAGGCATTCCTACACACACGTAGGGCACGCGATATTGTCGTTATGAACGTTAGCAGTCAAATAGCTGCCAGTACTTACGATTAGGAGCAGATTAGAACAGCAGTGAAGGACTGTGAAAAATAATATTAAGTCGGTAATGCAGTATGCATTTTTACCAAAGAATGTTTAAGATGTACCTATAGATAGCACTATCTTCTTATAATAAAACCAACTAGATTCACTAATTTCTCAAATTTATTTTTGGAATAGAACTCTACATATTTCGGACAGTTCCTCTGTCCATCATCAGGAGTCTAGTATTATATACCACTGCTGTGTGTAGAGTGAAAACTCCTGTTAATGGACAGAGTAACTGTTAGAAACATGTAAAGTTTTATTCCAAGAATAAATTTGATAATTTAGTGAATTTAGTTGGTTTTATTATAAGAATTTTTCACGATGCACTTTCACCTGAACCTCAAACGATAGCACTATCATTTATTGCCTATTTTATTCTGTCAAGTATCTTGTGAACTGGTACAACAGCAGGAGAATAATGGTCAATTCAGGAGTACAAATAGAGCTTTCTTTCCAGAAATAAAAGAAACAGCATAAGCATTCAGTGAAAAAGTAATTTTAAATTTCCGGTTGAAGTTTCAACGGTCTATGCAGTAGTCATACATATTTGTTTGTACATCAGACCTACTCGTGTAACTCACAGGGTGTTTTTCATGCTGAGTCCTGAAAATTGTAATACTTAACCACAGTCCACCATAACACATTTATTGAATAAAGTACCTTCGGAGGTGGGGAAAAATTTCTTTACCTCGTGTGAAAAACAAATTAAGCGGAAAAGCAAGCCTGAAGAACTACGCTCTACAGACATACAGTGGGACTGTCTGGTAGGTTGCAGAAAGTTTTGACGAGACACTTAATTATCCAAATTAATATCGATACAGTACTTACTCTTTCCGGAGGACGGGGCGTGGGGCTGACCCCCCACTCCCATCTAATGCCGAAAAGTCCTAGAAAAGAGTAGAGCTACACCTTTCCTCACCCTAAGGGCCTGCATGGCCTATAAAAAGGGTGAAAACCTACCTACTTAATCTTTCCACTCAAGCTGCTTACAGTTGACTAAGATCATTCGAAGACAACTTTATAACAAAGATAGTTGAAACGGTGTAATTAAATATGTAATAGCCCATTTAAAACCTAAAGTAGTTTGTATGTCGAAATATACAATTAAAAAAATATCAAATATGGATTACATAGTTGAAGAATAAAGGACCAACTTGACGTCACTTGTTATTTTATTTCACTTCTTATGTGCTCAACATGTTTCGGACATTAATATATCTATCCATGGGTATATTAATGTCCGAAACATGTTGAGCACATAAGAAGTGAAATAAAATAGCAAGTGACATCAAGTTGGTCTTTTATTCTTCAACTATCACAATGATACACGGTCCAATAAACATAAGATGGATTACATAGATCTGCCGCTGTTTAATAATATGCAGCAGAATCCTTGCTGATAAGCTAATAGTATCTTAGCTGGCCAAGTATCCTACCGAATTTAATAAAGCCCGACAGTTCATCACTGTGCCCATAACAGATCACGTTTTCCTCTACAACCAACCACGTGCACAAAAATCAGTAATCACACAATTTATTTAGGATTGAATTTTATACGCTCTCGCATCAATCTACTCCTAGCTTCAGTTCTGCAAATTTCAGAACACTCTGATCGTGGATAATGGTTTGCTAGCCTATGGCGCTGAGTCACTGGGTACGTGAATTCCGACGTTTCGAAAGAGTCGCCTTCGTCAAAAAGCATTCAAGATCAATTAAGAATATATGATTTATGGCCCTCATTAAAGACGTTGGAAACAGCGAATATTATCTTCATGACTTCTGTCCGTTCGTCAGTCCGTCCGTCCGCGTGTAACAGAGCGAAAGCCACCGGACAATTTCCGTTAAAACTCATGTTTGGAATTTTTTTAAGTGCTGAGATGCACAGAATTGGTTAAAAATAATAAAATTGGATAATAATCTACAATTAAACCCTTTGTTTAAGACACATTTTATTATTATAGCCCCTTTTTTATGTACAGTCTCCCAAATACGGCAGTGTAGGACCTTCAATTTCATTCATTCGTTCCATATATTAATTAATTCATTCATTCATTGACACTAGAGTCTGTCTTACGACTGGTCCATAGCTTCTTACACAGCGAATTCTCCATGGACTGCGATGTAATCCTTCCTCTCTAAATTTTCAGTACCCTCTCGTTTCTTTAAGTTTATCCAGTAGCTGCTTACATCTTTCTCCTCACATTCCCGTCCCTTATATCATTATTTCTATCTTTCCTTTAATAACGTGTATTAAAAAGGAGATCTTACGCCAGATGTGGCCAATCCACGTACCCCTCCTTCTTTTTACTGTATGTAGAATGTTCCTTTCCTCTTTGACTCTATGTCATACTTCTTCATTTCTCACATAAACGGTCAAATTTATCTTAACCTTCAATTTATCTGATAAAAATTGTGTATGCTCTCTTCATTTTCTCCATGCACACTACAAATCTCGTTCATCCAAATCTTCTTGATCGATTACCCCAATAACATTTGACGAAGAGAGCAAGGTGCTCTTTCACACCCAGAGTACTGCCCGCGTCTCCCAGGTATTCTGACTGATAACCGAAATATGAAAGCATGGAAATCTTGCTGTACAGAAGCTCTTAACATCTGGTGTTGGAAGGAATGTTTGTCGAAGCCACTAACAGAGGACTGGGGCCCGCTGAAATGTTTCTTCATATGAACGGACTGTGAAAAGCCTAAGGAGTGGAATTGCTTTCATTTAATAAGAAATCAACGCACGGAACTGAGTAACAGTTCTGGACAGGCGTTATATCGGAATTTCAGTACAGATATGCCTCAAAAATATTCAGCGTGGCTTTTCATAGGCCTGTTTGATTTTATGTTCAGAAATACAGTATTTGTCCGAAAATCGTAGCGTTTATAAGATAATGTGGGAAAATGTGGTGCAGGCCAGACAGGCCACACGTGAGAACATAATGCTGCGTGGAAAAGATGCAATTTGCACGTCGGATAAGTAAGGCAATAATACAAACACACGTTCTTCATATTTAATGCTTAATTGCTTCATAACTTATTAACTATATCTCACGTCTTAAATTCTTTACGGAAAAGATAACAACAACTGACAAACTGCTCTACTATTTATCTGTACAGTTGGATAAAGAGAGACCAACTTGATGTCACTTCCTTTTTTTATTTCATTATTTAATGCTCAACATGTTTTGGATGTTAATACATCCATCCTCAGGAGCCTGCGACTTATTTGTTGAGTTATTTCATGGGTTGTTTTGCTCTGGTTCGATGCGTGTTGGTGTTACGTTGTTGTTTGGCTGGGGTGGTGTGGTATCCGGATGCAGGCGACATGAATTTGCCATAAAAGCATTGTTGTGTAACAGTCAATATTTTTGTATAGTTAACAGTGACGTGTAGCTCATCGAGACACACAGAAGGTACTGTTGTTTTTCCACTGTAATGGTGGCCACGTGAACGTGCCTCAATGTTACGTTACACGTACATTGCCTATGTTGTGAAATAATTTCTTGGTGTTAACTAATTTTCAATTTCCTAGATATACATGAAATTTGAAAACAAGAGTTATATAAATAAAAGTTTCCCAACTACGAATAATAATGTACCAAATTTAATTACTTTCTTAAAACTCGGCGTCTTCCTTTCACGAGTTTAATTACGACATGAAAGTACCAGCGTCGAATCTCAGCTTGGACAAGGAATCCATCCAGTAAATGCATGTTTTAACTTATTCAGCGCGAGATTCTTCTAAGTACAGGTTTTGTGACCCAATTCCACCCCCCCCCCCACCTCTCCTGTGATTTTCATTGAATGCTTTTCTTCATATATACCTAAATAATGAAACAAAATCATTAACTGAATTATTTCAGTTTCTACATGATACTGAAATCCTTAACCCTCCAAATGGTAGCAGCATATTCCTCCAGCAGGTCCGCATCAACCTAGAAAGCTACACGGTCTCAATACCCGGAAGGGTAACATTTTAAAAAATTTCTTTCTAAATTTCTTCGTGGATTTCTTCTTTACTTCCAGAGAAGCATCTCACACTCCCATCTTAAACCAAGCTACAATAACTCCATTGCACTTGATTTACAATTTACTGCTACTGGTCTGCCTCACATTTCGTTCAATAAAGCCACATAAAGTGAAAACTCGCGAAAAAAATAATAAACACTAAAACAAATGCAAGTTTTAACAAAAGTGTAGGAGGTGATAATGAAACCTGCGATTCCCGTTGTGACATGGATTTTTTAGACTGCTTGAATTTCAGTCGAAATCGTCAAATGAATGTTGATGTTCAATAATCGAAAAGAAAGTAATCAAACTAATGTTTAATGTACAAGCTTCCGTACAATAAGTTCGTAAAACAAGGACATAATAATGCTGGCAGATCTCCATTATGTTTACTAATCTCGATTATATGTACTGAAAAGCTTTCAAGGAATATGGAAAAATTTTTTATTATAAGTCCTCGTTAAAATTTGCCGAGTAACTTTAATTTTGTTTATACCAGTTAATTATATACCCCATGTAACATGAAATCCAAATGTCACTATAATTTTCTTTCCAAAAATGTTTTGTTTTCTAAATGTTTTCCAATATTATTTATGAGTCATTTGATAATGATGCCACATATTTTCTGTTAAACATTCACCAATAACATGTGTACTGAGGAAAACACAGCTTTAAATATGTATGGATTTCGGCAAATTATTCATGCACATCAATCTACGTGACAAATTATCTCTCTCTCTTTTCTGTCACGTTCTTCCCCTTATGTAATTCAAAGCCCCAATCAAATCTTTGCTGAAGTTTCATACATTGAGCCTTTTATATAGTGGCAAAAGCACGTTACCGATTAACTCCTAAATCTTGAATATCGAAGCTATATTGTTGATTTATTTCTCTTCCTTCTTTCCTTCCTTCCTTCCTTCCTACCTTCCTTCCTCCATCCCGTCTTAATTTCATGAAAATAGAAGCGCTAACTGTTGCCAGCAGTTCTCATCCAAGCATGAAAAGGAGGAAATGTGTAAAAGCCACATTTATCGAATTCACCTCTCCTTCTATTTCGATGTGTGTTTCTTTCAATGGATTCTCTGGTCTTCCGGCTACACAGTAACTGTGCAACCCTCACCGGCACGCAAACACAGCAGGCGGCATTCCTTCCACTCTACACACAGTATCACGTCTTCCTCAGTCCAACGCCGCTTAAGTCTTGTCTTCTACAGTTTGGAAAATTCATAGATTTAATTTCAAACAGATGCTAAATATTAAATTTGTGTTGTATTCTCTTGTGATATCAGTTCCTCAAACCACAAATCACGAAATACCTAAGTCCATGGAGATTATTCCTCGAAGAGTTAGTATCTTAGCTGGTAAGTGACTGACTGACAAACTCAAAAATTTGCTATATCTCCCTCACAAGGACACTGGATCTTAACTCGTATGAGCCGATTTCATTCTAGTCTTTTACAAAAATTTATAGGCTCCGTTTGCATAATATTCTTCCATTTTAGCCTGGATTTTCCTTCTTTCCAGGGCTTCCAAAGAAAATTTTATAGATAATTCTCATCTCTCATTTGCATGTTATAACCTTTGCCATCACGTTCTTTCTGATTTGTTCCATTTAAAGCCCGAGCTTAGGTGGGAGAACAAAATTAAACGAGTCGTACAGAAATAGGAAGAGAGGCTTAAACTATATTCATCTAGGTCATGACAAGGACACCTGGTGAGTTCTTGTGAAAACGGCAATAAATTTTATTTCTATGAAACACGAGGAATTTCTTGACTAGTCGAGAATACACTAACTGTCCAGCAAGGATTGTTCTCTGTGGAGTTGTTTGGTTGGTTTACTGCTTAGTTGGCTAGTTGTCAACTAGTTAATTATTTGTATTCGAAAACTTGATAAAACCGAAACAGATCCTGTTTCCTCAAACTGTTTCACTTTCGACAGGTTCGGCTGTACACAAAGTCCAGAAGCCAGGTAATCTTCAGTGTAACATGCATGTTCCATTGCCGGTACTCTGAGCAACTGACGTCCATGGAACTTGGTAATGGTGGAGTCATATATACATATATATATATATATAT
>Ga0131853_10016099_pt1 | contig 13664 bp, 16 predicted proteins | sample TergutLab28metaG_FD_92764 | JGI IMG/M metagenome (GOLD analysis project Ga0131853, IMG submission 92764) | Labiotermes labralis P1 segment gut microbial communities from Petit-Saut dam, French Guiana - Lab288 P1 (version 2) (version 2) | ecosystem: Host-associated > Arthropoda: Insects >... | reverse complement strand
GTTCAACATGCTGAAATTGCTGTGAAAATCACTACGAGCTTGCGCTGCTGTTTTTTTGTAATTTCAACATGTTACGCTTGACGTGACGACACTCTCTAATACCATTGACAGAAAATGGAAGTTCACCGCCGGAGTGCTTTCCTGGCATCCTGATGATCGGGTGACATCGGCGCAGGAAGAACGAGTTATGGACGATTTTGAAGCCGTTGCTTTTGCCGGACTTGAGCCGGATCAGCGCAATATCCTTTGGGTGCGGCACAATCACGCCGGACACCATGAACTTCATTTTGTCGTTCCTCGCATGGAACTGGCGAGCGGCAAAGCCTTCAACGCCTTCCCACCTGGTTGGGAAAAAGCCTTTGGCGTGTTCCGTGATCTCCATAATCACAGGGAGCAATGGGCCAGACCGGATGATCCCGCCCGCGCCCGTCTGCATACCCCGGAACATGCCGATCTACACCGGGCCAGATTGATCCGCTGGGGCAAAACGCCGGGGAAGGATGAGCGGGCCGAAGCCAAGGAAGCCATCCATACCTATATGACGGCAAAATTGGAACAGGGGCTTGTCCATCACCGGAAAGACGTACTCGCCGCGTTGCAGGAAGTAGGCTTGGAAATCAATCGAGCTGGCCGGGACTATATCACCGTCAAGGACCCCGACAGCGGGGAAAAACTGCGCCTCAAGGGAGGAATATATGCAGAACACTGGAAATTTGACTTCGCTGGCCGAGCGCATCAGGGCCAAGAACGAGCAGGACGCTCAGGAGATCGAAGCCCTGACCCGGCAACAGTTCGAGAGCTTGAGCAGGAGCTTGGCCGCATCATCGAAAACCGCGCTCAGTACAACAGAAAACGCTATCCGCATCAGTATCGCGGAATTGGAGAAGAACATCACTTCCCGCTGCCAGAGCCTGGGGGCCATGTTCAACCGAAAATATTTGTGCGCCATACTGTTGAGTGCGGGCATTCTGGCGCTGACTGTTCTGACATCCTGGGGGCTGATCACCCTGTACCGTTACCAGATTACCGACTTGCAGCGAGAGATCACTGCCCTCAAGGTACAGAAGGAAATTTGGGACAGGGACTTTCCCCCGATCCAGAAAGCGTTTTCCGGCCTGGAGCTGTATCGGGCCGAAGGGAAGAATTATCTGCTGCTGCCACAGGGCCGGACTATCAGGATGGCCGGGACGGTAGAAAAACAGGAAGCCTGGGAAATCGTGAGGAGATAAGCCATGACCGAACTGGAACGGATGCTCAAGGATACATTGACCCGCATGGAACAGGACATTACCGCCACATTGACCAGCCAGGGCAAGACCCTGGAGGAACAGCAACGCGCTCTGGCGGCGCACAGCCAGGGCTTGCGGCAGCTTCAAGAGACGAACAGCCGGAGCAACGCCGATTTGCAGGCATTGACGAAGCGCTTGGAAGGCTTGGCCGAGCTATACAAGAGCTTGGAAACCTTGTTGCCGCGCTTGAACGGACTATTGAACGGCAAATAGAGAGGGTCATGGAAAAGGAGCGGAGCCGGGGGCCGGGCTTGAGGATGTGAAAGCGGCAAACTAGGCAATGTCACGTAAAAGACACGGTACAGCAACATATCCTCCATGAATTTCCGCTATACCCCTGTGTAGCAGCGATGCCATCGTTGCGCGGGCGCGTTTCCTTTTCTGCGCCAAATAGTCTTGTTACGAGGAAGTTATGGCAGAGAGTTACCCGGAGGCACGGGCAGGCGGTCAAAATTTTACAGTGAGTGCGCTTCCTGAAGCGCAACGCACCCGGCAGCGCCGCATGGCCGCTCTGGCCCTTGCGGATGAAAAGACGCTTGAAGCCGAGGCTGCGAGGATTTTTGATTCTTTTTCCTACACCTTTCTACACCGCCCCGAAGCCGGACTGATAATGCTGGAAGGCCGGGCGGGAAATTCCGGCCAGCGCTTCAATGTGGGCGAAATGCTCGTTACTCGTTGCGTGGTTCGCCTTGAAGCGCGAGACAGTGCGGGCATAACGGAAGGATATGCTTTCATACAGGGGAACCGCACACGTCACGCGGAACTTGCCGCTGTATTCGACGCCCTGTTGCAGTTGAATGATTGGGCGGAGTCGCTGGACCGTTCGCTCATAGAGCCGCTCATAGCCGAGCGTGAGAAGCAGTTGCGAAAGCGCGCGGCAGAAACGGCACGCACAAAGGTAGATTTTTTCACGCTGGTACGGGGGGAAGACGAATGAACGCGCCTCTCACATTACCGGGCTTCCCCAATCCGGTTGACGATGCCCAGGCTGTTTTTCGTGCGGTACTGACCGTGCTCTCCCGGCCCGGTATTCCGGTTTCCCTGCAACTGCCATCTTTTCCTGTTCCCGCAGGGGGGCTTTCTTCCGGAATGCTTGCCCTGGCCTTAGCACTGTGCGATCAAGATACGCCGATCTGGCTTGACGCCGCCGCCGATACGCCGGAGGCCCGCCACCATTTACGCTTTCATTGCACCGCACCCTTTTCCGCCGAACCGACAAATGGCTCCTTTGCCTTCATCTCCCGGCCTGAGGCTATGCCACGCCTGCAAGACTTTAATCCGGGGCGTGCGGACTATCCTGACCGTTCCGCAACGCTGGTGATCAGCGCCGCGCTATCGTCTCCGCAGGCGTGTGCCTTGGAACTCACCGGGCCTGGCGTCAAGAATAATGAATGCGGGGCTTGGCAGTCTTTCCATATTTCCGGTTTGCCGCTGTGGTTCTGGGAGGACTGGGAGGTAAACCGCTCCGCATATCCTTTAGGCGTGGATGTCATTTTCGTGGACAAGGAAACGGAAAGCGAAGGCAACCCGGTTATACGTTTACTGGGCCTTCCCCGCACGGCCCGCGTCCGTCTTGCCTCGCATGAACAAATAGACTCTTTGTCGCCCAAGGAGCATGGCTCATGTATGTAGCTGTCAAAGGTGGAGAAAAGGCCATCAGGAGCGCCCACGCCCTGTTGGCGAAAAAACGGCGGGGCGACACAGCCGTGCCGGAAGTGGGCGTTGATCAAATTCGGGAACAACTTTCCCTGGCTGTAGACAGAGTAATGGCGGAAGGCTCGCTGTACGACCGCGACCTTGCGGCCCTTGCTGTCAAACAGGCTAGAGGCGACCTAGTGGAAGCCATATTTCTGTTGCGAGCCTATCGCACCACCTTGCCGCGTTTTGGCAGTTCGCAATCGCTTGATACCACAAAAATGCATGTACGTCGTCGCATTTCAGCCACCTACAAAGATGTTCCTGGCGGGCAAGTGCTTGGCCCCACTTTCGACTACACGCACCGGCTGCTAGATACGGATCTGGCCATGCCTGCGGAAAGCCCGGCGGAAGCCGATACGGAAACGGCACAGGGCGAGATAGCGGCGGCATTCACCGGAACTTGTCCCAAGGTACTTTCCTTTCTGGAAAAAGAGGGTCTGCTGCCGCCAGAAGAAGGCGTGGACACCCCGCCCGGCGATCTTACCCGGCAGCCGCTGGAATTGCCCGCTGGACGCGATATCCGCCTCCAGAATCTAGCCCGCGCCGATGAGGGACTGCTCCTGGCTCTGGCCTATTCCTCGCAACGCGGTTTCGGGGCCACACATCCCTTTGCCGGAGAACTACGCATGGGCGAAGTGGAAATCTTTTTCACGCCGGAAGAACTGGGCTTCCCTGTTTTGGTGGGCGAGGTCACGTTGACCGAATGTGAAAGCGTCAATCAGTTCATCGGCGGCAAAGGCCTCCCCGCTTCGTTTACCAGAGGCTACGGGCTTGCTTTTGGCGAAAGCGAGCGCAAAGCCCTTAGTATGGCTATCGTGGATCGTACCTTGCGTTCCGGCGACTTTGACGAAGAAGTGCGCGGCCCGGCGCAGGATGCAGAATTCGTTCTCTACCATAGCGACAACGTGGAAGCCTCCGGCTTTGTACAACACATCAAACTGCCGCACTATGTCGATTTTCAGGCGGAACTTGCCTTGGTGCGCGGCCTGCGCAGCAAAACCAGCAAGGAGCAGGATAATGTTGCCAGCGACGAGTGAAACCGACAGCCCAAACACTGTTCAAAAGGACGTTCCCTACAACTTCGCCTATCTTGACGAGCAGGCCAAGCGCATGATCCGCCGTTCCATCCTCAAGGCGGTTGCCATACCGGGATATCAGGCTCCCTTCGGCGGGCGGGAAATGCCCATGCCATACGGCTGGGGCACAGGCGGCATTCAGATAAGCGCCGCCATTCTGGGCAGAAAAGATACCCTCAAGGTGATTGACCAAGGATCGGACGACACCACCAACGCGGTTTCCATCCGGGCCTTTTTCGCCCGTGTAGCCGGGGTGCATACCACAACGGCCACCACAGAGGCCGACATCATTCAGACCAGACACCGCATACCGGAGCAGCCGTTACGGGAGGGTCAAATCATGGTCTATCAGGTTCCCATTCCAGAACCTCTGCGCTGGATGGAGCCAAGCGAGGCGGAAACCCGCACCATGCACGCTCTGGAAGAATACGGTGTCATGCATGTCAAACTCTACGAAGACATTGCCCGGCACGGGGATATCGCCACCAGTTTTGACTATCCGGTGCTTGTCAATCAGAGGTATGTAATGAGTCCTTCTCCCCTGCCGAAGTTCGATAATCCCAAAATGGATCAATGCCCGGCCCTGCAACTTTTTGGAGCCGGACGCGAAAAGCGCATTTACGCCATTCCTCCATATACCACCGTCAAAAGCCTGGATTTTGAGGATTATCCCTTTGCCGTGCAACACTGGGACAAACCCTGCGCCATTTGCGACGCGACGGACAGCTACCTTGATGAAATTATTACCGATGACGCGGGAGGGCGCATGTTTGTCTGTTCCGATACAGACTATTGCGGTCGCCGCGTCGCTGCAAAGAGGAGTGCACCATGACGGCATCTCAGGCAGCGAAGCGTATCTCCTCCACTCCGTTCACGCCCTTTCATTCGAGCGCCATCCCGACCGGCGGCCCGGATGCGGAACCTGCCTTGCTGAGTGTACGGAGCGTCTCCCACTACTACGGCGACCGGTTGGGTTGCCGTAACATCAGCTTTGAGTTGTGGCCCGGCGAGGTACTCGGCATTGTGGGGGAATCCGGTTCAGGAAAAAGCACCTTGCTGAATCTGCTGGCCGGGCGCTTTCCTCCTTCGGTCGGCAGCATCCATTACCGTGACGGCCAAGGCGTCCTGCATGACATCAACAGCCTTCCCGAAGCGGTGCGCCGCCGTCTTCTACGGACGGAATGGGGCTTCGTACACCAAAATCCGCGTGACGGTCTGCGAATGCGGGTTAGCGCTGGCGGCAACATCGGTGAACGGCTTATGGCCTGCGGCAGCCGCCATTACGGGAACATCCGCCACACGGCCCTGGATTGGCTCTCACGGGTGGAAATCGCCACCGACCGCATTGATGACCGCCCAGTGGCCTATTCCGGCGGTATGCAGCAGCGCCTGCAAATAGCCCGCAACCTCGTTTCTTCGCCGCGTCTGGTGTTCATGGACGAACCCACGGGCGGACTGGACGTTTCCGTGCAGGCAAAACTTCTGGATCTGCTGCGGCAACTGGTGCGGCAACTGGGCCTTTCCGTGGTGCTGGTCACGCATGATCTGGCTGTAGCGCGGCTTTTGGCTCATCGCCTCATTGTTATGCGGCGCGGCGAGGTAGTGGAAGCCGGACTTTCCGACCAGGTTCTGGATGACCCTCAACACGCCTACACACAGTTACTGGTGTCTTCCATCCTGCAAGGATGAGGAGTTTTGTTATGAATAGAAAGCCTATTTCGCCAACTACAGCGGGCAAGCAGGTGCTGTCCGTGCGCGGCCTGAGCAAATCCTTCACGCTGCACACCCAAGGCGGAACCACGATAGAAGCCTTTTCCGATCTGAATATTGACGTGCGGGAAGGGGAGTGTCTGGCTCTGCACGGGCCTTCCGGTGCTGGAAAATCGACCCTGCTCCGCTCTCTGTATGCGAACTATAAACCCTGCGCCGGAAGCATTCTTGTAAATCATGGTACTTTTCAAGTGGATATGGCTACGGCCTCCCCGCGCACGGTACTGTCCGTCAGGCATAGCACTATGGGGTATGTAAGCCAGTTCCTGCGGGTCATTCCGCGTGTTTCAAGCCTGGACGTTGTTGCGGAGCGGCTTACCGTCCACGGTGAAGATGAGCAAAGCGCCCGTGAAAAAGCCGGGGAGCTGCTGGCCCGTCTGCGTATTCCCAAAGGCCTCTGGAGTATTGCCCCGGCGACTTTCTCCGGCGGTGAACAGCAGCGCGTCAATATCGCACGCGGTTTTATCCGCCGTTATCCCATCATGCTGCTGGATGAGCCTACCGCCTCTCTTGATGCCGCCAACCGCAAAACCGTGGTAGCGCTGATTGAAGAAGCCAAAAAGGCCGGAACCGCCATTGTGGGCATTTTTCATGACGAGGCAGTGCGCGATGCTGTGGCGGATCGGGTGTATGAACTACACCCGCTGAATGCCAAACCGGACAACGGCTGAGGGAAAAATTCATGACTGGAACGCTTGTCTATGTCATGGGGCCGTCAGGTTCGGGAAAAGACAGCCTGATCGCTCATGTACGCCAGAGCATAAACGCCACTTACGCCGCGACCTGGAACATTTCCGCCGATGCGAGGGAAACGTTGCGCCCGGTATTTTTTGCCCGCCGCTATGTCACGCGCCCGGAGAACGCCGGGGGAGAGCGGCACTACACGTTGACACGGGAAGCGTTTCAGCTTCGCAAAAACCGGGGCGAATTTGCGCTGTCGTGGGAAAGTCACGGACTTTGTTACGGTATCAGCACTGATATTGACTCCCGCCTCGCTGCCGGGGCTGTAGTGGTGGTCAACGGATCGCGGGAATACCTGCCCGAAGCGTTGCAACGTTATCCGGCGCTGCTGCCTATGTTGATTTCAGCCCAGCCTGAGATACTGCGCGAACGTCTTGAGAAGCGCGGACGGGAAAAACAGGCGGATATCAATGAACGGCTTGCAGGCGCAGGCGTGGAGCTTCCGGAAGTTCCCGCCCTTATACGGGTGGATAATTCCGGCTCCTTTGAAGTGGCCGGACGAGTTGTTTCAGATCTGTTCCACCACCTGCGCCGCATAGATTCACATTAAAAGATATGCGCCACCGCACATTCTCATAAAAAGCCATCTTCCATACCTAGAACAGTAAACCCGCCAAGATTCTTCTTGGCGGGTTTACGCTTACGGAGACAGTACGAATCGAATTCGCCGTTACACTTCACTTCGACTACAAGTCAAAAATTTTCACCGAAGCCTACACGGACGCGGTAGCATTCAAAGAATACAATCACAGCGTGTCAGGTATATTACAAAATGCAGACACTATAGTGAAATTTTAATGCCAAGCCAGAAAGATCAAACTTGGAGAGCTTAATATTTGTCATCAAAAATATAAATTTCACTAACGCGCTTGTAACATTCATCACGTATTTAGTATTTCAATAACAACATCAACCTTAGCAAGAAAAGAGGAAGCGAATGCATATGCATAAAGGGAAAAATATAGGGCTGATTGCTCATGACGCCCGCAAGCGCGATATGGTCGAATGGGTAACGTACAATGTTTTAAGCTTGCTGCCACATAATCTGATTTGCACCGGCACTACCGGTCAGTTGACGCAAGATGTTTTTAACGCCCAGTGTCCCCAGGCCGAGAAAAAAATCCTGTGCTTGAACTCCGGGCCGCTAGGCGGAGACCAGCAGATGGGAGCCATGATTGTGGATGATAAACTTGATATCTTGATTTTTTTTACCGATCCTATGAGTATGCAGCCCCACGATGTTGACATCAAGGCTTTGCTTCGCATTTCCAGTATTGAAAATATTGTGGTGGCCACTACTAGGTCAACTGCCGACTTCATTATTTCATCGCCATTATTTAATACAACTTATGCTCCGATAAAAAATGATTATGGGCATTATGTCAAACGAATAACAATATGATTTATAATACTTTTACAACTGCGCATCGCAAAAATACACACATCACATAATCTTCATCTTTTTGCCATAAAAAAGCCATCTTCCACACCTACACTTCCAAGCAAACGGCATGGCATTCCATGAAAAAAGAATGCTCCATTTTGTCCGACAGTCGCGCTTGACGCATTGACTGCGCCAGGCACGGCTTACTCCAGCTTATGAGGTGTAATCATGAATAGCGAAAGAACCAGCGCGTTGCGGCAATCCCTTGAGGTGGAGCGACGTAAGATAGCGGAGGGCAAGGAAGCCATTATCGTTTCCCCCTGTGCTGACGCAAACGAATTCGTCTCTTTTTACGAACATGCCAGCATCACGCTCATCGTTATGGAACGTGCCCGGCAGCGGCTACGGCATTTGGAGCAAAGCATAGCCGCTCTGGAAAGTCTGCCACACAATTGTTGTGTGGATTGCGGGGAGAAAATCCCGCAACGGCGGCTGGAAGCAAAGCCCGATACGGTGCGCTGCATAACGTGCCAGAAAGAACGGGAGGATGAACAAAGACGCTTGCCCTCGGCGGTACTGCCGATATGTCACAGCTTTTTTACTGAATTATCATCAGAGAGACACAATATCGTCACGATTGGACGGCATAGTGGCTCCACGTCTGACAAACATTCATACCCATCTTGGGTAACAGGTAACAACCGGAGGAATCCATGATTAAAATACAGAATTTTACACGCTCTTTTGGCTCGCATAAAGCGCTGGACAGCATCAATCTCACCGTGAACAAGGGGGAAATGGTGGCTCTTATCGGCGCTTCCGGATCTGGCAAGTCAACCTTGCTGCGCCACGTCTCCGGCATCATGGCCGGGGACAAAAACGGCGGCAGCATTGAGGTCATGGGCCGTGTGGTGCAGGAAGACGGGCGCATCCGGCGCGATGTGCGCAAAACGCGCACGGGCGTTGGCATGGTGTTTCAACAGTTCAATTTGGTGGATCGCCTCCAGGTGCTCACCAACGTCACGTTGGGCGCGCTTGGCCGTGTGCCGCTGTGGCGCACTGCGATCAACCTTTTCCCGCAAAGCGTCCGTGATTTGGCTATTGAGTCTCTTGCCCGCGTCGGCATTGCGGAAAAGGCTTTCCAGCGGGCCTCGACCCTTTCCGGTGGTCAGCAACAACGCGCAGCCATCGCCCGCGTTCTGACACAACAGGCGGAAGTCTTGCTGGCTGACGAGCCTATCGCCTCTCTTGATCCGGAAAGATCACGCCAGGTCATGGATATTCTGGCCGACCTCAATAAAAAAGACGGCATGACCGTGATGGTCTCTCTGCATCAGGTGGACTACGCCCTGCGTTACTGTCCGCGCACTGTCGCCCTGAAAGATGGGCGCGTTGTGTACGACGGACCGTCAAGCGCGCTTACCCCGGCTTTCCTGCGTGATCTGTACGGCGCTGCCTGCGAATCCATGTTCGCCGGAACGGTTGATAAAGGCCGTGCGGAAACGCAACAACAGCAGATTACACTGGCTCTGAACCCCGTTGCTGCCTAAACGCGGCTCCTTTATTTGTCATTATCATTAAAATATTTGGAGTACACAGCATGAGTAAACGTATCTGGTCTTTGGCTCTCGGCGTCATCGTTTTTTCCTGCCTGCTTTTCAGCGGAGTCGCTAATGCCGCGCCGAAGGAACTGAATTTCGGCATTATCAATACCGAATCCTCACAAAACCTCAGAGCCTTGTGGCAGCCTTTTCTGGCTGACATGGAAAAAGAAACCGGGCTGAAAGTTAATGCTTTTTTCGCTTCGGATTACGCGGGTATCGTGACCGGGATGCAGTTCGATAAAGTGCAGCTTGCCTGGTACGGCAACGCCTCCGCCATCCTTGCTGTAGATCGTGCCGATGGCGAAGTATTCGCGCAGATTATACACGCCAGCGGAGACGGCGGGTATTATTCACACCTGATCGCCCACAGAGATTCACCCCTGACCAGTGAAAAAGACGTTTTGGCACAGGCCAAGAACCTTACCTTCAGCAACGGCGACCCCAACTCCACCTCAGGCTTCCTTGTGCCGGGCTACTATGTGTTTGCCATGAACAACGCTGACCCCAGAACTATTTTCAGGCGCACCATGCATGCCAACCACGAAACCAATGCCCTGTCCGTAGCCAACAAGCAGGTTGATGTGGCCACCTGCAACAGCGAAGCCCTAGAACGCCTCGCAGCCGCGCATCCGACTCGGCGTGAGCTGATCAAGATTATTTGGACATCTCCCCTTATTCCCGCTGACCCGCTGGTGTGGCGCAAGGATCTGCCCGAAGATGTCAAAGAAAGAGTGCGGAACTTCATCCTGACTTACGGTCAGGAAGGTAGGCCGAACGCCGCGCGCGAAAAGGAAATTCTTAATGCTTTGCAATGGTCGCATTTCCGCGCCTCCAGCAACGATCAACTCCTGCCCATCCGGCAATTGGCCCTGTTCAGGGAAAGAAACAACATTGAGGACAACCCCAACATCAACGCCGCCGACAAGCAGGCCAGAATAAAAGACATTGACGCCAGGCTGGCTGTTTTGAACACCCGCATGGAAGAAATCAGCAAAAAGAAGCAATAACGCCGTATCGGGCACACACCATGTCATGCCGCAACGCCCTCGGACGTTGCGGCATGAAAGGAAAGATAATGACTCCCGTTTCTGAAACACGCCCCACATCAAGGGCGGAATCGCTGTATCCGACTCCTGAAACAAACCGCCTGCGCTCTGTGCTTTCTCTTATCGGTTGGGGCTTGTTTCTCACCGTTCTCGCCTGGTCATGGCAGGGGGCTGAAATTCGCCCTATGGCCCTGATAACGGATGCCGGTAATATGGCGATCTTTGCCAAGGAGTTTTTCCCTCCGGATTTTACCGACTGGCCCATCTATCTTGAAGAAATGATCGTCACGGTGCAAATCGCCCTATGGGGAACCGTGCTTGCCGTTGTATGCGCCGTACCCCTTGGCATTTTGAGTTCCGAAAACATCGTTCCCTGGTGGGTGTGCCAGCCGATACGCCGTCTTATGGATGCCGCCCGCTCCATCAACGAGATGATTTTTGCCATGCTCTTTGTCGTGGCGGTGGGACTCGGCCCTTTTGCTGGGGTGCTCGCCATTTTTGTCCATACCACAGGAGTATTGGCAAAACTGTTTTCCGAAGCGGTTGAGGCCATCGATCCTCAGCCTGTTGAGGGCATCCGCGCTACCGGAGCACTGAGCATAGAGGAGGTTATCTTCGGTGTCATTCCTCAAGTGCTGCCGCTCTGGATTTCCTATTCGCTGTATCGTTTTGAATCGAACATCCGCTCCGCAACCGTGGTCGGCATGGTTGGGGCGGGCGGCATCGGCGTGCTGTTGTGGGAACTCATCCGGAGCTTTAATTTCGCCCAAACCAGCGCCGTTTTGCTGATCATTATTGCCGTTGTCGTGATTTTTGACTTATTGTCCCAACAGATTCGCAAACGTTTTGTATGACGACAAAACAACTACTCGGAAATTCATTATGACTACACTTTGTTTGACCAACGGCCATATCGTGACACATCAGGGAGATACCGACAGTCTGTTCTTTTGTGATGGATTTGTTGCTGACGATTCGCATACGGCTGATTGCGAGTATGATCTTGAAGGCGACTTCCTGATCCCCGGCCTCATCGAGTTGCACACCGACAATCTGGAAAAACACTTTATCCCGCGTACTGGGGTGAGTTGGCCTGCCGGAATTTCTTCTGTCGTGGCGCATGATGTCCACATGATCGGCGCGGGCGTGACCACGGTGTTTGACGCCATTACCGTCGGAGAAACCAACATCAAAAAGTATCGGCGTGAGCTTTTTTCCACCAGCCTGAACGCCATCGAGAGCGCCGTTGAACAGAACCTACTGCGGGCAGATCATTTTTTACACTTACGCTGCGAACTTTGCGGCGATGATATTGTGGAAATAATTGCTCCATACATGGAGTGTAGAAGACTGCGCCTGTTTTCGGTCATGGATCACACGCCCGGCCAGAGACAATGGCGGAATTTGGATAACTTCAAAACCTACCACAATCTGCATGGAGCCTCGGAAAAAGAATTCACGCAACGTGTGAATTCTCTGCGGGCTATGCAGATAAAAAACGCGCATACAAATCTGAAAGCCATTGTGGACATCTGCCGTTCTCTCGCCTTGCCGCTGGCCAGCCACGATGACACGACCGTCGAACATGTACGTGAAAACGTCAGCCACGGTATAGCCATATCGGAATTTCCGACCACCGTGGAAGCCGCCCAAGAAGCACGCCACCAGGGCATGACCATAATTATGGGTGCTCCCAACATGGTGCGCGGGGGGTCACATTCTGGCGGAGTCTCTGCGGTGGAACTGGCAAGACAGGGACTCCTAGATATCTTTTCCTCCGACTATATGCCCGCGAGCCTACTCCATGCGGCATTTTTGCTGCCGGAACTGACGGGCGTGACCTTGCAAAAGGCTCTGGAAACCGTGACTATAAACCCGGCAAAAGCCGTTGGACTTGATGATCGCGGGGAGCTTGCGCCGGGCAAGCGGGCTGACGCTGTGCAGGTGCGGCTGGTTGATGGCGTTCCGGTCGTGCGGGCTGTCTGGCGATCCGGCCACCGTGTGCTGTAGGGCATAATGAACGCACGCTATGCGATATATTATATTCCAGAGCCGAAAACAACGCTTGCGGCACTTGGCTCGGCCTTATTGGGTCGGGACAGTGAAAAAGGCAAAGCGATCCCCCAAGCTGACCTTACGGGATTTTCACAACAAAGCCTGTTCGACTTGACGGCGGATGTTCGGCGTTATGGGTTGCACGCCACGCTGAAAGCGCCTTTTTTCCTGAAAAAAGGAATGACGGAACACGACCTGCTCCTTTCCGCCGCCCGCTTTGTCATGGGCAGACAGAACATCACCCTTCCCCGGATTGAACTTGCGCGAATTAGCTCCTTTGTCGCGCTCGTTCCCTCCAGGGAAGGCCCGAAGGGATTGGAGGCCATAGAAGATATCAATACGCTTGCAGCGGATGCCGTGGTCTTTTTCGATCCCTTCCGTGCCACTCCATCCGAACAGGAGCTTGCGCGCCGTGAAGCGCAAAAGCTCACCGTGCGCCAGAGAGCGCTACTGGTCGAATGGGGCTATCCCTATGTGTTTGATGAATACCGTTTCCACATCACGCTCACTGATAAGCTACACGACAGCGAGGAGGCTCGCCGCATGGAGGAAAGCCTACATTCCTATTTCTCATTGGCGTGCAATGAGGAAACGGCTATTTCAGGTATATGCGTCTGCAAGCAAATAACGTCCAATCCCGCTTCAGGCAACAAGGGCAGCGCGTTCATGCCCATAATGCGATTTGCCTTCCATGTCCCCAAAAAAATAAGCGCAACTAGATCCACTCTATAGCGCTGCAAAGTCAAATATGCTTGCTGGCCACTTCGCTGGTCGTTACTCCAGCGCCTCTCGGCCATCAAATCACGAAAACTTCCTGCAGAAGCTCCGAACAAAAAAGCGACTCTATTGGGCTTGTGTGGAAAACATCAGCCCGGTGTGGGGAACGGTGTGGGGAAGAAAAAATGGGCCACACCCCTATATGGCATAACCCATTGATACTCCTGGTGGAGATGGACGGGATTGAACCGACGGCCTCCGCGATGCGAACGCGGCGCTCTCCC
>Ga0131853_10016098_pt1 | contig 13665 bp, 8 predicted proteins | sample TergutLab28metaG_FD_92764 | JGI IMG/M metagenome (GOLD analysis project Ga0131853, IMG submission 92764) | Labiotermes labralis P1 segment gut microbial communities from Petit-Saut dam, French Guiana - Lab288 P1 (version 2) (version 2) | ecosystem: Host-associated > Arthropoda: Insects >... | reverse complement strand
TGTGCGATCCGCTCCAGCACGTGCCTCTTCGCCATGAAATTACGTGGACGAAATTCGAGAGACAGAGAGTTCATTTTGAGTTCGTTTACTTAAGACAAGGCTGCGGCCAGTATACATGAAACAGATTTTTATTCTGACGAATTAATACTCTCACCACGTAATGAACAGGAACCATAACCCTTGAATAATGGTGGTCATGTTATTAAATATGAGAGTAAACCTCCGACATTTGCATTGCTCCTCTGACTGCAAACAAATCATCTAAACCTAAGATTGGGAAGGACAAGGGATGACGCTTCTATTCCTTCTGCTATTCATAATGACAGTACTGATGAAGGAAAACTAAAATTTCGCATGCCAGTCCCAAGACAACACTCCTCACCAAATATTATTCGTGTGATCAAATCGAGAAGAATCAGATAAGCAGGGCATGTGGCACGTGGGGGGAGAGGAGAGTTGCATACAGGGTTTTGGTGGGGAAACCTAGAGGAAAGAAAACGATTGGAATACCCTGGCGTAGAAGGGAGAATAACATCAAAATGGATCTTCAAGGAGTGCGATGGGGAGGCATGAACTGGATTGGTCTGGGTCTGGATAGGGACAGGTGGCGGGCCCTTGCGGATTCGGTATAAACCTTCTGGTTCCACAAAACGCGGAGAATTTCTTGTTTAGCTGAGGAACCGTTAGCTTCTCAGGAAGGACTCTGCTCCAAGGAGTTAGTTAGTTAGGCCATACGACAATCTTGCATGAACTTACTACAATGTTTAACTTCGAAAATTGTGCGATCACACACGCACACACAAATTCGGATACATTGCATGATCATAGAAGCATGGGAACACACAAGCACACAAAAATGTAGACTGACTGCATGATTGTAGATTCAAAGTATTAGCTCGTCAATGCTAAAAGATTTATGAAATCACTTACAGGGTACTGTCGAAATACATCTATTTTTCACCACATACGAAGTCCACGGTACATACAAATAGCAGCTCAGACTGAAGAGTAAAGCTGAATAGGGAATTTTGGGCCCTCCTATTACCACAATGTACGTCAGTCGGATGAAGATGTTCCAGAATGTAACATGTCGCTATGCACGTGGCTGTAGCAGTACATGACCCAAACACACGTGTTTCTGACAGCCCGCACATATAAGAGCACGTCAGATTACATACACCCGCGACATCCAGGGGCACGAATTACGTGGGCAGTTAACTACGGTAAGTCAGTGACCACCGATAAATTCATGATAAATGGCGGAACATCACCCGCAGACAGTAACTGTTTAAAGAATACATCACTATAATGTGTATCAAGAACCAACAAAATGCACTTGATTCCACTGATGTATTTTATTTGACACATATGATCACCCTGCATTCTTATAACAGAAATGCCATCTGAAGATGGCCGGATTACCGACCTAAACGTGTAGGAGGAGTTCAGAATAAAATACATCAGTCAAATCAAGTGCATTTTGTTGGTTCTTGATATACATTGTACAAATTAGTGCACGGAATGTGGAGCGTATTAAAAGAATAAATCACTGTTTGTCATTTTTAAAATAAAAAATATTGCCCTGTATGTAACATTACGTTGCAGCCATACGTCATCGTTCGACATACTGATGTTCAGAAACAACAATGATGTGTTGCACCCAATCAAGGCTGAAAATGCGGGGAAACGCAAAACGAAACAATGTTTTGAGTCATTTCAACGTATCTAACTCTGCAGCGCAATGGAACTAGGTTTTAACGTAAATAAATGTCAGACTTGGGCAGTGACGCATTTCTCGCGAACACATTAAACCAATGTTTACTTGCAAAAAAAAAGTGCTGTTCAGACCCAACCCTGTCCTCATGAGCCAACATTTACATTATTTCTTACTGGCAGAAATTCCCCACTTCAAAGCGATGCGCTCTAAGGGGTCTTTTTCTGGCCCCGGCTGATCAGGGATAACGAGAAACTCCTGCAGAACTAGGTTGGAACCGAGCCCGTTTATCTGGTGCTTCTTTGTCTTCCTACTGCTGTTTGATCCAGCTGTAAAACATCCTTCAACTTTGTGCTTGCTAATAAATGTTACTGGGTTACACTACTCTGACCTACTAACTTACCATACAGACTTGCTTGTTTGGCAAAGGCCATCCATTATTAGAGACTGCCATGGTATTCCAAATCCTTTGAGAGTTTATACACCTCCTCATTAACAGGTGTAGGTGAAGGACAGTAAGGGTGACCTTGTACTTCATTAAGCGGCAGAGCATGAAGGCGGATGCAGGGGCCCAGATATACAGTCATCCCCCGATTACGTCCTCGATGTTTTCGATACTAGCGACGTTAATCGAGACGGCGTAGTCTAAACATATTTTCCCCCAAACGCAATGATAGAGTGGGGAGGGTGGTTCCAGACAGTCCATTTTGACTACGAAAATTGATAGTTTCATGTTCATAAAAAAATTTACAGAAAATATGAAATCTGACAAACAAACGAGAATTTAAGGAGACACTTCCCCTTGAACTGTGGACGGGCCATCTTTATTATCATCCGCAATGTCCAACAGCACAGGTGGCAAGGCACGGGTACCTGAAGAGGACTTGAAAGAATCAAACACTGATATCTGGCGAGATAAGACTTCTTCTCCTTCAGAATTCCCTCACAGCAAACAAGAATCCTCATAATTCCTTACCTAGCTGCTGCAGCATGCTGCTCGTTCAAATCAGTGTCCTCAAACAGCTTGATGAGGACTGCAATTAGTCTAAGCCCCTCAGTCAACTTCACGACTGTCCTGATCCTCTCCTTAGGCTCAGACTCAGGTTCCTCAGCTTCTTCAGGGGCGCTTTGCTTCTGGGTTTCAAGAAATCGCCCAGCCTGAGCTTCTGATCACGAAGTTCAGCGCCTAGAAACATCTTCAGCATAGCACATACGAATTCGCGGGCGTGTCTAGATGTACTGAATCTGTGGGCAAACTACATTAGTACGGTGCGACGTAAGTCGAGAAGACGTATTTCGGGGGATAACTGTAATTCCACGCATTAGATGGAGGCAAATCCTCCCCCCCCCCTTGCCCCAGAGGAATGAAACCGTGGTACCCGGTTAACAGGAGGCAGAGGGCATAAAAATCGGTATGGACAAAATGGCGAAGACAAAAATTCCAGAGCCTTCGGGAAATAGAAGTCAGGTCGTCCAGCCGGTAACGTGGCTACTATCCTGTTCCAGGACGACCGGCTCCAACAGAAGCAGGTACTCTACCATAATGCAGAGTAGCAAGTCTGGTAAGAAAATTAGTGCCCCGTTTGAAATCGGATTTCAGAGATTCAACAAAGAGTTGCACCGATTTTTCATTGCCCAACTGTTCATACGGCTCACACGTTGCAGACTGAGAGGTACTGCTGAGGAAGCCCATCAACAGCAGAGATACCACCGTAGACTGAGATCTGATTTTCCATTTTTCCGTTAAATACACCACACTCAGAAGGTATCAAAATACAGGAACAGAGGCCTGCAAGCTATAAATTTACACGTTGAGCGACGTCTAGGATAGATGGTGGACATGAACATTAATCATGAACGAATTAGACTGTGGACTAGATTCAGCTGGATGAGGATGCAGTCTAATGTCCGGTTCGTGCCAAAATGGCAACGAACCTTCGGGCTGCGAGGTTTGAGGTTTACACAGTGCTGATGTTGAGTCGGGTCTTCTGGGTTATTACGCTGTTTAGCTGATTTAGTGGTTCCCGACGTTTCCAAGAAAGGCAGCGACTTCACCTTCCTGTACCAAGGGATCCAAGAAGAATGCCCTAACGGGAGACGGAGATACATTATTCCGTGGTACCAAAAGCTACTCAAGCGGGACTATGCTCCATGCAGATAGCCAAGAGGCCCTACGCATTTTGCACAACGGCAATTGTTTTCAATAAGTATTACAAGCGCATTTTGGGCTTCACGTAAAGTGAGAACAATATAGGCCAAAGGAGACTACTTGCTGGGAACTTAGGCCAGGAGGCAGACAGACTTCATCGTGCGTTCAGCAATGCACATGTGAAAAGAAGCGTTTGAAAATAAGAACAAAGCAGAGTATTTACATTCAGCACTCGGCAATACATACACTAATGTCACATTTAAAATGAACAACGGCTAATATAAGGCTTTACTTTGTTTGTGTATCGTACCGATGTTACATTAGGGAACGCGGTGGCGCAGTTGGTTGAGGCACTGCGCTTCATGCCGGAAGGTCGCGGGTTCGATTCCCGATGGTGTCACTGGAATTTTTCATTGACATAATCCTTCCGACCGCACTACGGCCCTGGGGTCGACTCAGCCTCTAACGGAAATGAGTACCAGGAATATTTCCTGGGGGGTAAAGTCGGCCGGCGCGCACGGCTGACCTTACTACCTTCATGTGCCGCTTGTCTTGAAATATGGGAGCCTCAAACTCCTGGAACCCTCAGGGCCTGTCCAGGCCTGTAATGGGATTGCTTTACCTTTTTTACCGATGTCACATTGCGGAGGTACGATGGGCTGGGGGCACGAAAACCGCGCGGTATTTTGGAGGAAAACGCCTCAAACCACGGTAGCATGAAGAAGATATGAGCAGTTGGACAGATGAATACTACACTGCCATTATTCTTAAATAAATACCGTAAGATGTGAAATACATTTAACTCAGTAAGGGTCACACTCATCGCAGAGTTTTATTATACACCTACAACAAAACAGGCAATGTACGTATAGTCCAAAGAGGCGTGTTCGCGTAACCACTGTCGCGTAGGAAAAGCAGTAAGTATTAAACATTGTAAGTGTGCGTCCGTATTCTTGCTTTAGTTATCCGGCATGCAAATGGAAAAATTTCTGCGTCTTATTATACTGCGATCAGTGGTACCCTTCCATATTATTTAATTGATGGCGCGATTTCCGGAACGTTATTGAATATAATATGTGTCTTTTGATTTTCTTTGCAAGTTTTGTCTACAACATTTCTCATTCTCAGAATAATTCAGCGAGATATTATCACAAATGTATACAGGTCTTCGCATAAATTAATCATTATACGTGTCAGGTTTTAAAGAAACTTGAAATGTCTTGACAGATTTTCGAAAAAAAAAAACCCCTCAAATACAGAATTTAATGACGATGCGTCCAGCGGCAGCCGAATTGTTCCATGCGGTCACACAGATGGACATGACGAAGCCAAATGCCGCCTTTCGCAATTCTGCGAAAGCAACTTATAAATAAAAGAGTTCGTTAGGAGTTGCTTATTGCAAAGGTAAAGGTAAAGGTAAAGCAATGCCGTTACAGGCCCGGAAGGGCCCAGAGGCTTCCAGGAAGTTAAGGTTCCCAGATTTCGTGACAACGGCACAGGATGGTCGTAGATTTCAGCATTACGCACCGGCCGCCTTTACCCCCAGGAAATGCTCATGGTACTCATAGTGCGATCGCAAGGATTTTATGTCAATGAAAAATCCAATGACACCAGCTGGGATCGAACCAGCGACCTTTCGATTTGTAACACAGCACACTAACCACTGTGCCACCGCGTTGCTTATTGTACATATGTTTATATGTTACGAATTAATTACAATGCACTTAGCGATACAAATTGTTTAATGTAATAACTGGCCACGAGTCAAACCAGTGGTTCTGTATTATCTGTTACGGTTTTACGTAAGAAGGTACAGCTGTGACCGTGCTAAAATTAAGAATCGCACTATGTGGCATGAATGCCAGTGGAATATATCTTCATGTCTTGTAACATCGGTACTAGATGGAGGTAAGTGGTTTGGTTTACGCCCCGGCCCACGGGTTAAGATCCCTGGTACCCACTGAACAGGAGGTTGGGTGGGCTGCCTTGGAGACGATAAATATCTCTTGCCCCTATCGGGAATCGAAACATGAATCACCTGTCGTCCTGCCCGTAGGCTAGTCACAATATTGACTGAGCTAATCCGTGCCCTGGGTTTCGGCGTGTTACTTATACGACGGCCGTTACGCTGAAAAAAAAACGTGAATTTTGCCATGCACTCAATTATGAACCCTGTCTTATGGCAGGTCCATAGCCTCTCCCAAAGCGAGTTCTCCGCAGAGTGAGATCTACTGCTTCCTCTTTCGATTTTCAGTATCATCTCGTTCCCTTAACGTAATCTAGTAGCTGTTTACGTCTTCTTCCTCGTCTTCCTGTCTCTTCTGCCTTCTACCTTTCCTTCAACACGTGATTTAGAAGGCAGTACGTACGCAAGATGTGACCAATCCACTTAGCCTACCGTGGGCCGGGATGGCGTAGTCGGTATAGCGACTCGTTACGGGCTGGACGATCCGGTATCGAATCCCGGTAGAAGCGACATTTTCTGCACCCGTCCAGAGCGGCCCTAGGACCCACCCAGCCCCCTACACAATGGGTACCGGTATTGTCCTGGGGTAAAGCGGCCGGGGCGTGGTGTTGACCACCCACCCCAACTAGCGACGAGGTTAAGGAAAGAGTAAAGCTATACACATACTCCCCCTCTGGGCCTCCGTGGCCTGTTCTAATTTGAATTCTCCACATCCCTTCTTTTTACTGTATGTAAGATATTCCTTTCCTCCTTGACTCTATGTAATACTTCTACAGTCTTCAAACGATCAGTCCAACTGGTCTCCATCCTTCTCTAGCACCACACTTCAAAACTTTCCAGGTATATTCTGATATACCTTCCGAAGTATCAATATTGTACTACATTTTATTACAGCAGAGTGTCGTGTGCAATCAAGAGAGCAATTCTGAGAGTAACATTTCGCCTTGCTGGATTCAGATACCTTAAGATACCGTGTTGGGGTGAGGAATGAGTCTGAATACAGACAGTAATAAATGTTCCGGAAGTACCAAAGGTGGGGAAATTCCTGACCAGTCGGCAGACTATCAGCTTCTCAAGAAGGCCACTGTTTCATGGAGCTAATGAATGACCCGTGTCCATCAATACTCGAGCAAAATAGGCAAAGTACGTGGGGAGTTCGCGTGTACCTCATACCTCCTTGGCTACCCTAACAGCATGATACCATTTCACTCTAATTGAGCGCTTGTATGATGATTTAATATCGCCGGCAACAATAAAACATATATATTTCTTCACCTCAGGTGCCCCAGACTTTGCCCAGTTTTAATCACACCTGTATGTTCTCGACAGATTTTTAAGTCCCCCAGTATCAGATTACACGGAAATCCGTTCAGAGGGAACCATGAAGGTATCTGCGGACGGACGGACATGAAACTAATAGGCGCTTTTCACGACTGTGCGAACACGCCTAAAATGAAGAAACGTGACTTTATGCGCACACGTTACGAAGAACTTCCCTCGGGAAAAACAGAGGGATACTTCCTACCTCATGGTATGTTTTCTACTAATACCACTTCAGTGCACTGTTGGATGTCTTGAAGGACGCAAACCTATAAAATACAATTACGTGAAAACAGAGACCTCTGATACTGAAACACGTAATGAAGATGGAGCAGTACCAAACGTATAATAAGCCTTAGTAAAAGCCTGTCGCAGTATCCTCATGCATGTCCTTTTGCATCCAAAGAGTTCCAAATAAGAATATAACAAATATGCAGTATGTACACACACATATTCGTACGTATTATTTACGATTTTGCGTATCCCACTGGCTTTGTTGTTTAATTACTGCACACACAAATCACAGGTGTGTATCTCAATGTCTGTATCAGTTCTACTACCAACAATTTGTTGTTAGATAAACTGACAGAGAACATTTAAAAAGTCAGATCTGAGCTACTTGCAACGTAGATGTTTGGGACCTATTACAATGATACGAAAGTAAACTAATTCTGCACAGCAATTTTCGGTGTAGATCCCCAATACTAAATTTCTTCTAAATCGGTTAAGGAGTTTCAGAGTTAAAACACAGCAGAGGTGTTATCAAACTTTGAAGGTTATTATTACCTTGACAGAACAAATTATCTTCAACACGTTTGCCGGCATTCTTGACCATGTTACAGGACAACGACGATTACAGCACCGAGGAAGCAGGCGCAGGGAACAACAATATGGACGTTCTCAATCCTTCACAGTACTTCTTGAGAAGCCAACAGTTCCTCGGCTGGTCAAGAAACCCCCGGCGTTTTATGAAGCTCGAAAGTTTTACAGTGTTCAAAAACAGCCCGCTATTCTTCCCGGCCCTGAGCCAGATCAATCCAGTCTTCGATCTCCTAACCGATTTGAGAATCAATTGAACAAAGAAGTAGATAGACATATAAATATACAAACAAATAAATATATATAACTATAGAACGTCAAACCACAGTTCTTCACTACCGTCGTTCTGCCTTCAGTACCAGATGTCAAGTTTGATCACCGGCTGTTTACAACGATAATGCACACAAGTGGACAACCCTACGTTATTCAAATGTATTCTTAACCTCTGTGCCGTCCTCTGGGGTCTCAACTCTTACTTCCTACACAACCAAAGCAAGTCCTCCGTTTGTCCCGTGTTGTACGACTTGCGCATAATGTGATATGCAGGACAACACCCCTTCTCTCCTTTCAGTAAACTGGGATGAAAGACTGTTAATTAAAACCGTATTCTCTTCTGGCAGTGATGAGCTGTGTCAAGATTTCTTATTTCCCGTACATCCATGGAGCCTATTAAGACTGATATGTATATCTGTATTATAACTATGTTTCTCGTTACTAGCCACGATTCGTTTGTGTGACTGTCAGTGATACATACACATGAATGTCTGTAATCAAACCCAAAAGAAAATTACATGGCAGTAGCTCAAAGCAGGAGGACACGAGTAGCAGGTTGCTAAAAACATGTCTCTATGATGTCTCTATGTACGAACTGCAGATGAATTCAGTTTTATGTTATGCGCGTCATGCTGCAGATCCAGGTACCAGCAACTCACCATGAGCATTTGTCTGTATCAAGGATCCACACTTAAGCTAATAACGTGCATTCAGGTAAAAGGAAACTTTCCTTTACCCGAAGACGGAAGCAGAGCCTGCTTCAGAAACGTAGTGCTACACTGGAAGTTAGACGATGGAAAAAGTCCAAAGAAAAAAAAAGACCATATAATAATATAAACAACCAACTAGATGCAACAATGACAATTTATTGATAACTTCAATCAGCTCAACATGTTTCGGGCGATAGTTTCGCCCACCCTTAGGAGCACTAGACTGTGTTTTATACCATAAGCTGTAAAAAACACAGTCCAGTGCTCCTGAGGATGGGCGAAACTATCGCCCGAAACATGTTGAGCTGGTTACGTTATCAATAAATTGTCACTGTTGCATCTAGTTGGTTGTTTATATTATTGTATCAATGACGCACGGTCACGCAAACATCAAACATAAAAAAAAAAATTTTCAATATGTACAAGCGGTTTAGAATAAAATTTTGGGTCAAGGATGTTTGTTCACGATTACAGCCATCCATGTTTTCACTTAATCCATACGAGGGTAAAGGTAACTTGTTATATGTTCGGTCCCCATCGAAGTAACATTACCCCTGAAATAAAGGGAATTGCCAACTTGATGCAACTAGGTAATTTTATTGATGTATTCTTAGCTCGACATGTTTCGGGTACATACGCCCGTCATCAGGAGCATTAGATGTTGAGTTGCAGCATATGGTTTTCTGCACCGAGTTTTTGGATTGGTGGTGGTCTTGAGAGCCGCTGCGTAGGCCGTGTGTACGGTGCTGATGGTGCCGTGCGGCTCCATCCGCACCGTACACACGACCCACGCAGCGGCTCTCAAGACCACCACCAATCCAAAAACTCGGTGCAGAAAACCATATGCTGCAACTCAACATCTAATGCTCCTGATGACGGGCGTATGTACCCGAAACATTTCGAGCTAAGAATACATCAATAAAATTACCTAGTTGCATCAAGTTGGTATATCACTTTATTTCATGAGGAAGATGCACGGTCAAACAACCATCAAACTAACATTACCCCTGTTTTACTATATCAGAATTTATTCTTCGTCGCAACAAAGTACGAACTATTCCACGAGTTTCTTGGAATTATCTGTAATTTGCGCAGACGTTCAATGTTATACACTTACAGTTCCCCCTCCCCAATATACACCGAGTACTGTATAAAATGCCTGTACAATAATATGTGAAAATTAAAATATAAGTAGCAAGACAGGTAATGTACCATAAACGTAACACAGAGGCGCGTTCGCGTAACCACTGTTACCGTGGAAAAGCAATAAGTATTATATATTATGAGTGCGTCTTTAGCCTTAGTATTCCAGCATGCAATGCGTAAACGCCGTATTATATTGTCATCTGTGACCTGTCTGGCTCTACAGTATTTTCCACATAATCTCATAAACAGCTAGACTTTCAGGAAAAAAAGTTATTCAAAATTAAATGTATTTTGATATTCTCTACAACTTTTGTCCGAAATTTTTCTCATTATAAGAAGAATTAAGGGAGATTTTATCATAAATGTAGTTAGGTCTTAATGTAAAGTACCCGTTATTCTTATCAGATTTTGATGAAAACGGAATTTTACCGAAAGATTTTCGACAAATACTGAAATATCAAATTTCACGAAAATCCGTTCAGTTGGCACCGCGTCATTCTATGCGGGCGGATAGACAGAGAGACAGACAAATATGACGAAGCTAATAGTCGTTTTTGGCAATTTTGCGAACGCGTCTAAGAACGAAACGCGGTGTTGTAAATAGTTTCACCTTTCTGGCACATGCAAATTTACATACATGTATACAGCTGCATGCTGTGTAGGGTTAGAAGAACAGAACCTGGACAAGACTGGAATAAGGCCGTAACCGACCTAAGTACGAAAGAAAACGTGGAAAGCTCTTTGTAACACCCTATACATCACTACACAGACGCGGTTGGAGTGAGCACGGAAACTGAAGCCCGTAATATGGAGATGGTTTACATTCAACAGATGAATGATTGTTCATAAAACGATAAATTTCATTACAAACGCAGGCTTAATGGACAAATTCTTCCTCTCATTCAGTTCAGAAACTTCTGTCTTCTTGTCTATTCTGTTATCTAGAAAAGTAAAGATTAGAATGCACAAAACTAGCACAAGCAGCCGTTCGTCGCCCGGTATATGACTGATTTCCTTCACGGGTTTTACGAAGCCCAAAAATGCTGAACAGCATTACGCGCAGAGCTCTGACACTGTATTTCACCCCAATCGGACAATAAATGCGGAAAGTACGGATTGAAATTCATTTACGCCCCCCAGGTTAAGCATGACTTTCACTGAGCTGACTTCATACACCTCGTGACTACTTAACAAACTGTTGTGGACACCTCCTGTACAGGATTTTATCCAAATCGAACAAAAAATTTGGAAAATAGGGCGAAGTGTCATTTTCGCCCTTTGGCAAAGCAGGCCTTCCACTGAGCTGATTTTAACGAAACTAATAATTTATCAGGGGTATTGTGAATCTTCTGTGGGCCGGGATAGCTCAGTCGGTATAGCGATTCGCTACGGGCTGGACGGTCCGGGGATCGAATGCCGGTGGGGGGCGAGATTTTCCGCACCCGTCCAAACCGGTCCTGCGGCCCACCCAACCTCCTGTACAATTGGTACAGGGTCTTTCCTGGGGTAAAGCGGTAGGGTCGTGGCGTTGACCACCCACATCCATCTGGCGCCGAGGTTAAAGAAAGAACAGAGCTATATATCAAATCTCCCTCTCAGCCTTTGTGCCCTGTTATAGGGTCAATGTCACCGTGAACTAAGCATTTTCTACACCAAATTTCATTCGAAATATGGAAAGTATGGAAACAAAAGGAGGGCACGCGGTGGCGCAGTTGGTTGAGGCACTGAGTTCTAAGCCGGAAGGTCGCAGGTTCGATTCCCCATGGTCCCGCCGAAATATGGCCCTGGGTTCGACTCAGCCTCTAAAAGAAATGAGCACCAGGAATTTTTCCTGTGGAGTAAAGGTGACCAGTGCGTACAGCTGACAACCTTACCACATTCATGTACCGACTGTCTTGAAATCTGGGAGCATCTGGATTCCTCAGGGCCCGTAATAAGCCTCTACAGGGATTGCTTTACCTTTATAGCTGTTAAAAACTGAAGTAAAACCTTTCAGACCACTGTTTTATTCCTTGGTGAAACCAATATAGTTTGTTACACATATGCTCTCTCGACAGAACATAGACGAGGAACGAGGCAAGATATTTATGTAACTTTTTTTAATACAAGATAGGAGATGTTTATTATCCCCGGCATAAACGTTACATTAGGCTGGAGTTCTCACACGGTTCTTTGCAAACCCCCTGGTAATAGACCTGCTTACAGATCTGAGAAGGCCAAACATTCCATCAACCCAAATTTTTACACCATGCCCCCCATCAAGCCCTAAAAACTAGCAATGGCGTGAATCCAACAGTCAACAAGAAAATGCGGCAGAAGCGGCACCAGGACAGTCTTCAGGCTTTCGCAGCGGTGCAGGTGAGGTCTAAAGGATACAGCGCCGCCTCACTGGGTGACTGACGCCTGACATTTCGGGGCTGCTAAGTGGTTTAATCTTCAAGGGCGACGCAGCGACATATCCCAGACGAAAAGGAACCTCAGCTACGTGGCATCACGTTTCAGAAAGTCGTAATATTCAGCGTCCTGACATACGGATTAAAAAAAATGTGAACAATAAATTACCTATTAGCCAGACAATACTGAAGTTAGGAAACGAAAAAAATTAGCTCACACTGTGGCCAGTAAGTTTAGAAACTAAATACACTGCCCCGTCACAAGCCAGACAAGGCATGTTATCCGCTACATTAACGTACGTCCATTTCCATGTGCCAGCAACTATGCTCTAAGCACTGTGCCAGCATATCGTCACTTAACCCATTCTCACGCCAGCACCGCAATTTTCAGGTCGTTAATTTCACCATAGGAGGTCCCATGTTCTGGCAGAATATGAAATGAAAACTTGTGACCTATGATTATGCATACTTAACGCTGTATGGGAGCAGAAAATGTGTCAACAAGTTCAAATGGTAGCAATAAAACCATTACGCTTGTTATGAGGAAAATTACACTGTAAACACCTGTGTTAACTGGGGGGGGGGGGTTAAGATTACGTCGTGTTTAGTTCAACGTTGAAAGTCGCAAACAGGACTATTCGGTGCAGCTCAGTGCACTGCAAGTCCACAATCACCGAACATAACACGACGAAATATACGGAGTGTTTCCAACACTTCCTCTACACGACGTAATGAACACAACTTATCCTGCGAATTAACACAAGGCTACAGAAACAAGAAAACTTACAATCTACAAGTACTTCGGTTGAAATGCGCAATTCCGGTTTTTATGCTTACGAGCCGATAAACTTACGGGCTGTTCTTAATCAAAGAATGGAAACAAAGGCTGATATAAGATTACACTGACAACTGTAATTCAGCAAACTTATTTCCACTGACTGATATGATTCTGATTCATCGCTCTTGTGTAAGCTGATTTTCCACGACGATCCCCACTCACTCTTGAATGACATTCCGTACAGTACAAAATTTTATAAGAACGATGTCGCCATACTGAAATCACGAGACATTTCGCAGTTTAAATTGTGTGCCTGTATTTCACATACGATTTAAATTCCTAATCATTGCCCCCCATGGAGCAGAGTTCTCCTTGAAAAGCTAACCGGTTTGCAGTT
>Ga0131853_10016095_pt1 | contig 13667 bp, 13 predicted proteins | sample TergutLab28metaG_FD_92764 | JGI IMG/M metagenome (GOLD analysis project Ga0131853, IMG submission 92764) | Labiotermes labralis P1 segment gut microbial communities from Petit-Saut dam, French Guiana - Lab288 P1 (version 2) (version 2) | ecosystem: Host-associated > Arthropoda: Insects >... | reverse complement strand
TGTACAGGACATATCTCATTATAGAGATTTTGTGGATGGTCGTAGCCGTGGAAATCAAATTTATCAAGTAGAAGACCAATCTGGTAGCGGTTGGCACATGACCTCGCACCCCATTGATGAGGCGGGTTGGATGTTGTACCTCTCCATTCCTTCTGAGTTTTTTGATGCAGGTATTGTTTTCACCATAGTTAGGGCTGCAATAATTTCTGCGGGTGTTTCTGCTCTCATAGTTTTGGGGTTGCGTTTTGCACTAAACCGCATTGTTGCCCGCCCAATTGGGCAAGTTTCTGAAATGGTTAATAACCTTTCCCAAGGAAAACTTAACACCAATTTCAGCCTGAATAATGTTTCTCAAGACGAGATTGGAACACTTACCCGAGATGCTTATAACCTTAATGTCACAATCAAGGGTCTGGTGGACGATTTGGCACGTGTCCACAAAGAGTATATAGAACTTGGTAATATCCATTACGCCATTGATGATAGTAAGTACGAAAATTCTTTCAAAGAAATGACTGGGCTTGTAAGTAACTTGCTTAGTGCCACCACCGCTGATATTAAAAGTATTGCAGATGTTATGAACAAAATTGGTGATGGTGACTTTAACGTAGAAATTGACCATGACATTTGGGTGGGCGATTGGAAATTTATGCCTGCCGCCTTCCAAAACTTGGTTGACAACTTGAAAGGTGTTAGAACCGAGGTCAGCGCCATGATTGAGTCTGTGTCAGAGCGTGGAGACCTTAGCTTTCATATTGACGACAACAAATACCAAGGAGACTGGAAAAACATCATGGTTGGTCTAAACGATGTGGCTTCTGCCGTGGAAGCCCCAATAAAACTAACCGAGTTTTATATGATGCAGTTAAAAGCGGGTAATTTCGACGAGACAAAGGTTAAATCAAACGCAACTTCCCTTGGATTGAACACCGACACATCGACTTACAAAGGAACATTTGCGGATATTGTAAACGCTGTGGATTCTAGTATGTACAATGTGGCATCTTATGTTATGGAGCTTAAACAAACTTTGTCAAAAATGTCTGACGGTGACTTGCGTGTTAGAATTGACCGTGAATATGCTGGCTCTTTTGACTTGATGAGGGAGTCTGTAAACAGTATTGCGGAAAGCCTGCATAAAGCACTTTCTCAGGTTTCTGCCGCTTCTGAACAAGTGCTTACTGGTGCTGGTTACATTGCTACGGCAGCTACCGACCTTGCAAACGGCTCTACCGAGCAAGCTTCGTCTGTACATGATTTAAGTGAGATTGTAGAAAAAATTAACCAACAAACCAAACAAAATGCCCAGTCTGCTGAAATGGCGAACGAATTGTCTGGCAAGTCTACAGAAAACGCCCAGACGGGTAATGTGGCAATGGAACAGATGGTTCACGCCATGGAACAAATTAGGGAATCTAGTAATGACATTGGTAAAATTGTTAAGACGATACAAGACATTGCTTTCCAAACAAACCTGCTTGCCCTTAATGCCAGCGTGGAAGCGGCAAGGGCTGGCGAACACGGCAAAGGTTTTGCTGTTGTAGCGGACGAGGTTCGCACGCTTGCAGGACGAAGCCAGCAAGCCGCCACCGAAACCACAACTTTGATACAAGACAGCATCAGCCGTGTGGAAACAGGTTCTAACATAGCTGGGGAAACCGCCCAATCTCTTAATGCTATTGTTGCCAGTGCCAGCGAGGTTTTGGAAGTTATCAGCAAAATTTCTGCCGCCAGCAGAGAGCAAGAAGAAGCAATTGCCAGCATAAGCGAGGGAATTGACCGTATTTCTAAGGTTGTGCTTACCAACTCATCTGCGTCGGAAGAAACCGCCGCCGCTTCTGAGGAGCTTAATACACAAGCCGAAATGTTGCAAGAGCTGGTTGGTTATTTCAAACTATAATATATGGCATAAATCAACCCCCCCTTTCCGACTTATGGAAAGGGGGGGTTGATTTATGCCATTGGTCTTCCGAATTCATATTTAGCTGAAGGTTTTTCTGTGGTTTTTTCCTTAACCTTCTCAGCTAATTTGTTTAGCTTTTCTAATTCTTCGACATTTTCACCGCCCAAGTCTTCTTCGATGGTGATTAATCTTGTAATGGAATCTAGTATTAGCTTCCAAGAATCCCTTTTAATCATGCTAGTGTAATTGATTTTCATGTTTTCGTTTCTCATAAACGCATCTCCTTCTGGTTTGAAAAATGGTGTTGCAAACCAGACCTAGATGATGTATAATCATCGTAGGTCATGTATGTGGCTGGAAGCACATGGGGTGGGAACTGTTTTGAGGTTGTTTACCGCCCCATGTGTCCTTTTATTTTTCTCGAGAAAATAGCCATCTGACAAGATTATACAGTATGTGCCAGCTTTTGTCAAGAGTTTTTTGCACAGTATTTACTTACACACCATACCGTTGTGGTAGGGGCGGGCATTGCCCGTCCCAGTCCGACAGGCAATACCGTCCAACCCCAAAGAATAGTGCCAGCAGACATGGGACGAGCAATGCTCGCCCCTACCTCTTTACGGCTCTTACGCCTAAGATTGCCAAGCATATTACTACTAGGGTGGCTAGCGTTATGAAAAAGCCTGCTGTGGAATTTATCAGGGTGCGGGTTATCGTTGGTGCGAAAACTGTTTGGGCTAGACTGGCTTCTATTAGGTTTACAAACAACGGATATAGCATAAATGTCAACAGAGCAGAAATCGCACCATGAGCCAGCTTGCACACCATATATAAACCCGCACTTAGGTCGGTTTTACCAACAAAGTTTAAGCTTTGAAACATTATTGATAGACCACCAAAACCTAGCAGAAACCCCGCCAAAGCCCCGATGTTTTCGTTTACTCCAAATTCAGAAAGTTGACCAAGACCTCCCGTCATCTCCACAAGACCCGTGAAAAGGGCGGTTTCGTAATCGTTGACAAAAGGCATGAACCTTGCTATAAAACTAAATAATCCCGCTTGGTTTAACAGGGCAGACACCACAGAGAACAACACAATAAAACCACCCACTAAGAGCATGGTTTCCATGGCACTTTTGACCGCTTGCCCCAAGATTTGTCCAGTGGGTTCTTTTGACTTTCCAGCTAGGATTAATGGGGATTGGACATTCCATGTTTCCTCTGGCTTGTTTCTCCCATACAAACGCATTATAAGTCCTACTACAACAGCACCTGCGTAGTGTGTTACAAGCAATAAATACCCAAACACCGCCGACCCAAACATACCAGCCGCCACTGCCCCTAAAATAAACAAAGGACCACCGTTATTGGCAAAACCCAATAACCGTTGGGCTTCCACCTTGCCAAGCTCCCCTCGCCCACGCATTTCACAAACAATTTTCGCACCAATGGGATAACCAGAAACAAGCCCCATGGCAAGGGCGAAACCACCACGCCCACCAACTCCGAAAATGCGCTTCATAGCAGGGCTAAGTACAGCACCGAACAAGTTTACAGCACCCAGAGCCGCCAGCACATTCGCCCCTATAACAAAGGGTAAGATGCCAGGTAAAACGCTGTTAAACCACAAAAAAAGCCCCTGCCTTGCCGCATTAAGTGCAGTTGATGGGTGGATTATTATTAAAATATTAAGCCCAGCTACCGCCAGAACCAATAGCCAACGCCCAATACGTCCTTTAGCCACAGAAGCACACCCCCTTGTCTAGTTATATTCCTAACAGATACAAAATAGACAGGCTTGTGCTTAGCAAGTGGTTGTGTTATAATACAATAATGGAAAAACAAATTTGGAAAACCCTAAAAAAATACAGAATGTTGACATTAGACTGCAAAGGCATTGTTGTAGGTTTGTCTGGCGGGGCGGATTCGGTGGCATTGCTTCATTTTTTGACCCAGTTGGACATACCTTTGTTTGCTGTGCATATAAACCACGGACTGCGTGGGGAAGAGTCTGATGCGGATGCGGATTTTTGCCGAATGTTTTGTCGCAGGCTGGACATTCCTATTGAGGTTTTTGATGTGGATGCTGGTGGGCTTGCGAAGCTTCATAAAATAAGTGTGGAAGCGGCTGGGCGTTTGCTTAGATATGACGCATTTAAGAAAGTTATGGAGGAAAAGGGGTTCGACAGGATTGTCACTGGACACCATAAAAACGATGTGGCAGAAACGGTGTTGATGCAGGTTTTGAGGGGTGCTGGACGTATTAGAGGCATACCGCCTGTTAGGGAGCATATAATCCGCCCGCTGATTGATGTTACACGTGAGGAAATTGAGGGCTATTGCCAACTTTACAGGCTTCCCTACTGTGTAGACCACACCAATTCAAACACCGATTACACCCGCAACAAAATCCGCCTGGATACCTTGCCGATGCTGGCGGAGCAGTATAATCCAAATTTGGTGGACACCCTAGCGAGGTTGGCGGAAATTTCCCGAACGGAAGATGAGTTCTTGGATAAGCTGACACCGAAATTCCCGCCTATGCAACTTTGGGTAAAGGAAATGGGGCAGTTTCACTTGGCTTTGCAAAGGCGTGCTGTACGACATACACTCAAAGAGCTTGACAACGTAAACCATGGGCATATAGACAGCGTGCTGTCCCTGCTGGATATGAACAACGGCAAAGAAGTGTCATTGCCTAACAACAATGTGGCAAGGCGTAACTATGATAAAATCGTTATCCGCAACAGAGGAGTTGCAGAGGATTTCGTCGTAAACTTGCCAAAGGATGAGGAAATTTACATCATCCAAGCTCGATGTTGGTTTTATTTAGGCAGAATACCAAAAAACCGTAACAGCGATAATGTTGTTACCATACCGTTGGATGCCGAAAAATTGGGCGATGCCATGGTAGAGGTGCGTCGTCGCAGACCAGGTGACAGGGTTTATATTAACGGTGTCGGCACTAAAAAGGTGAAGGATTGGTTGATTGACAACAAAATCCCAAGGGAATACCGAGATTGGCTGGTTTTTGTGGCTGTTGGTGAAGATGTTATCACCATGGTGGATGGTGTTAGGTCAGACAAATTTATGCCCGAGGGCAAAAATGCTTTGTATCTGCAAATTTGGAACTAGCAAAGGAGGTAAATATGGAAAATATCGTTGAAATGATTTCACAAAGGGAATTGGCAAGGCGGGTAGAGGAACTTGCACAAGAACTTAACGCTGATTATGCGGGCAAGGAGGCAGTTTTTATTTGTCTGTTAAAGGGTGCAGCGGTTTTTATGGCAGATTTGATGCGACATATAAACTTTGACATTACCACCGAGTATATGGAAATTGCCAGTTACAGCTCCAACCAGCCTACTGGTAAAATTGATATGAAAAAGGACATTGGGGTTGACATAGCTGGCAAAGATGTGGTGGTTATAGAGGATATTATTGACACGGGGGCAACCCTAAAATTTATCAGGGAACATTTGCAGACGAAAAATCCTAACAGCATAAAATATTGTGTACTTTTAGATAATCCAGTACGCAGGCAAGAAGGTTGCCTAAACCCAGATTATACAGGTTTCACAATTCCTAATCGTTATGTTTTTGGCTATGGGCTTGACCATGATGGCAAGCACAGAAACCTGCCATTTGTGGCAGCTCTGACAATATGATGAAAAAATGTTTGCAATTATCCGCCAGTTGTGGTAAAATCGGTTTTGATGTTCAAAAAGCAAAGAGAAATAAATGGAGGTATAAATGAATAACACACCAAGAAGAAGCTTTGGTATATACTTTGTGGTTATAATGTTTATAGCACTTGTTATCATCGCTTTTAATTTTAACACAGGGGCTAACAATGAGCCTGACTTTACTTTTGGCGACCTACGTAGGGTTGTTGCAGAAAATGGTATAACCCGCATGGAAGTTGATAGGCACTCGGAAATCGGCGGGGCTGCAACTGTCACAGTTACGTTGCGTGCCATCGAAGGTACTTTGGGTGGCGGACAGACCCGCACCGTGGAAGTGCCAGCCATCGAAAGTTTTATGAGATGGGCAGAGTATTATTGGGAATTGAACGACTTTGAATGGTTGACCGACAACCCACGAAGCAACCCATTCCTAAGTATGTTATGGCCTTTCCTTATTATTTTAGTGCCGATTTTGCTTTTGTTTTTCTTCCTTAACCAGATGCAAGGCGGTGGCGGAGGTGGCGGGGGCAACCGTGTCATGTCTTTTGGTAAAAGCCGTGCCAAGGCTGTGGTGGATGATAGGCGAAAAGTTACATTTGAAAACGTGGCAGGGCTTGAAGAAGAAAAAGCCGACCTACAAGAGATTGTAGAGTTTTTGAAGCATCCGAAAAAATTCCAAGAAATTGGCGCACGTATCCCTAAAGGCGTGTTGCTTGTGGGTCCTCCTGGTACTGGTAAAACCTTGCTTGCCCGTGCTGTGGCTGGCGAGGCGGCTGTGCCGTTTTTCAGCATCTCTGGTTCTGATTTTGTGGAGATGTTTGTGGGTGTGGGTGCATCACGTGTGCGTGATTTGTTTGAGCAGGCTAAGAAGTCTGCCCCATGTATTGTTTTTATTGACGAAATTGATGCCGTAGGTCGCAAGCGTGGTGCAGGACTTGGTGGCGGACATGATGAGAGAGAGCAAACACTTAATCAGCTTTTGGTTGAAATGGATGGTTTTGGTGTGAACGAGGGCATTATCATTCTTGCGGCTACTAACCGACCAGATATTTTAGACCCCGCTTTGCTTCGTCCAGGTCGTTTTGACCGCCGTGTGGTGGTTGGTCGTCCCGATGTTAAAGGGCGTAAGGAGATTTTACAGGTTCATGCTAAGGGCAAGAAATTGGGCAAGGATGTGGATTTAGAAGCGATTGCCAGCCTAACATCTGGATTTACAGGAGCGGATTTAGAAAACCTGCTAAACGAAGCGGCTTTGCTTGCGGCACGTGATAACAAAACCGAAATGGATATGAGTGATGTTCGCCGTGCCTTTATCAAGGTTGCTGTGGGTACGGAGAAGAAAAGTCGTGTTGTCAGTAAAAAAGACAAGCGTGCCACGGCATACCACGAGGCTGGTCACGGCATCGCCATGGAAGCGTTAAGCGAGCTTGACCCCGTGCATCAACTGTCTATAATCCCCACGGGGATGGCTGGCGGATATGCAATGCCATTGCCCAAGGAAGAGTTGTATCTTACTAAAAAGAAGATGGAGCAGAAGATTGTTATGCTCATGGCAGGGCGCGCCGCTGAATTTATGATTACCAATGACGTTACGTCTGGTGCATCCAGCGACATACAACGGGCGACACAAATTGCTAGGGATATGGTAATGAAATACGGTATGAGTGATGAGCTTGGTCCGATTTTATTCGGCAGTGAAAACGAAGAAGTTTTCCTTGGGCGTGACATTAACCAAAGCCGTAATTATGGTGAAGATGTTGCTGCCACCATTGACAAAGAAATCAGAAGGCTGGTGGACGGTGGTTACAAAAAAGCCATGGAGCTAATGAACCAACACATCGACACCATGCACAAAACTGCCGAACTTTTGATTGAAAAGGAAAAGATAACAGGTGTTGAGTTTAGAGCATTGTTCGACCCGCCATTGCCACCAAAAGACAAGGATGAGGACGAACCAATCCCAAATTCTTCCCTGATGGACTTGTTAGGTGACGAATTGTAAGGAGGATTTTGTGAAGAAGATTATTTTTGCAGTAGCATTGCTAGTTTTGGGTGCTGGATTAGTGGCTTGCGGTTCTGACGAATACGAAATTGTGCCAAATACAGCAAATGAAGGCCCTGCCCGTGGATATTGGGACGGTGACACATTCGCCAGTGCCTATATGGGTTTTCGTTTTGATTTGCCCATGGGATGGGAAGCCGAGGAAGAACAGTTGGTAAGAACGGCACAGGGTTCGCCTGTGGCTGGCTGGTCTTCTGTATTTGCAGGAGAGCCTATCTCAGATAATGTTTTGGAAAGTGGCATACCCTTTAGCATGATGGACATGGGTGCGTTTTTTAGACTGCCCACCATTAGCGGTTACACCTCTACGGGAAGTGTTGCAATACACATAACAAGACCTGCGGAAGGGCAGTCCCACGAAATACACCAAATGATTGACCTTGGTTTTTGGGAAATAACTGAGGAAGTTGTTACCATCGGTAGATACGAATGGCAAGCCTACCATGCCCAAGATGAGGGCGGCTCTATGCAGTGGAGTGGCTTTGTTAGGGCAGATGGTGATGTTTATAAAGCGATAGCTATTATCCATAGTGATATGTTCCCTATTGATGAAATTTTGTCCCATTTTAGGTCATACTGATGGAAATTATCGTGCTTAACGAGGTGGATTCCACCAACACGGCTTTGAAGGAAATGCTGAGGGACGGCACCGCTTCGGCTGGTGCCGTTGTTTATAGTGAAAATCAAAAAAGCGGATACGGACGACGTGGGCGTTTTTGGCATAGCGAAAAGGGCAAAAACATTGCGGTTTCACTGGCATTACAACCCTTTAAGGGCGACGATTTGATTTCTTTGGCTACGGGCGTTGCGGTTTTGCAGTCTTTGTATGATGAATATGGCATACACTTTTCACTGAAATGGCCTAATGATATTTTGTATAAAGGCAAAAAGGTATGCGGTATCTCCTGCGAGAAAATAGCTACAGCTAACGGACAAGTTATAGTCCTTGGTATCGGTATAAATGTGAATAACACAGTTTTTCCTGAGGGGATGTCAGACACTGCCACATCAATCCACTTAGCTTTGAGGGATTATGCACCAAAAGAAAGTGAAATAACTTTAAGGGGGCTATTGGACAACCTCTTAGACAGTATTTTTCATTGGCACGACCGCCTGTCCAGTGGTTTTACTGATGAGGTTTTGTCGGCCGTTAAAACAGCCTGCATAAATATTGGACAACCAGTACGGATTGTAAACGAAGGTGTCACAGTCGCCGAAGGTATCGCCGAAGGTATAGACGCAGACGGCGGGATTATAGTCATTACAGATAATAATACTCCCAAAAAATTCCACAGTGGTGAAATATCTCTTAGATAGTGACGAGGAGTATTTAGAGCAAATTAAGTGCGAAAAGTTATATTTTCGGAGGTATAAGTAATGGCAAAGCATAATTTTGTAGACGAACGGTTTGAGTTGATTTCAGTAATTTTCAGACTGGCTGGGAATTGGGAATATAATATAGGTGCAGGCGGTCTTGATGGTATCCGATACCCTTTAACTGACGAGCAATATGTTGAACACAGCAAATGCGAACACACAAATGGTTATCAGCTTGAAGTTGTGGAAGTATTCGAGAAGTACGCACAACATGAAGCCGTCCAATTCGCAAAGCGTTCAGGGTTAAATTTTTCTGACCCGTTCAGATTTGCCATGCACATAGAGAAAGATGAGGGCAAATTCGTTTTTATCGAAAATATAGAATCTCTTTTTTATAGTGCATGGAATAGAGAGTTGGCTGAAGAATTTTTACCACTTCTCAACAAGTTCTATAAGGACACCAGCTATAGTGAATTTTACATTTCACATATCCCATACTTTGAAGGGATTTCGCAAATATTTTATGATGACTTTTACCATACTGTTGATTTTGATTGGTATAGCAAATATGTTGATGTGGCAAATTTACGCTGTGTGCTTTCGCCATCAAACACTGCGTGTAATTATGCCACAACGGTAAACGATAAAATCGTCTGTGGCATGGTGCGTATGTCCGCAGCTTCCGTGCTTATCCATGAGTTTAACCACAGCTTCGCCAACCCCCTTGCTGAAAGGTGGTATGCAGAAAATGAAACATTCAAAAAATGGTGTGATGATTCTGTGGACATTGAAAAAATGCCGTATTATAACAGCGGGCTAGAAATGGCACGTGAATATGTTACACACGCTTATGAGGTATTGTATGCACTTCACCATGGCAAGGAGTGGGAAAAATATCTTTTGGGCATAAAGAACGCAGGGTTTGAAAACGCCTTCCCTTATATTAATGAGGTTTATGAATTGGTGCTTTCTTTGGAAAAATAGTGGTGTAAAAGCCATTTGCACGAGGTGACAAAATGTTATTAGTAGTTGATGTTGGGAATACAAATATTGTGCTGGGACTGTATAAAGGCACGGAATTGCAACGTAGCTGGCGTATGGGAACACGCCAAAACCAAACCAGCGACGAAATGGGTTTGCATATCCACGGCTGGCTTAGGTTGGAGGGCGTAACGCCAGAGGATTTGCAAGATGTGATAATATCATCGGTTGTGCCTGATATTATGTATTCGCTAACCAATGGCATCCGCAAATATTTTAACCTAACCCCCATGATTGTTAGCGAGGATATGAAGCTAGGTATCGACCTTGGGTCAACCCAACGCAAATTAGGGGCTGACCGCATTGTAAATTGCGTTGCCGCATATACTTTATACGGCGGACCTGTCATTATTATTGATTACGGTACTGCCACAACCTATGATGCTATGAGCCGTGATGGACGGTTTATTACAGGTATCACCGCACCTGGTATTAAAATTTCAGCGGACGCCCTGTTTAGCCGTGCCGCCTTGCTTGGCAAAGTGGAGCTAACCCTACCCCCTTCCGTGCTTGTGACAACCACCACGGAAAGCGTACAGGCGGGAATTTTGTATGGGGAAATCGGGGCAACCGAATATATTGTAAAGGGTCTGCGGGAAGCTATGAATGAGCCAAATGCCCTTGTTGTGGCAACTGGTGGTTTGGCACAAACAATCGCCCACGGCAGTGATATTTTTGACCATATTGTGTCGGGGTTGACGCTGGAGGGCTTGCGGATGATTTACGATATGAATAGAGGATAAGTGCGGTGGAAAATATGACTATCCGATTGGAAGAACCGAGGGATTATAGAGCCGTTGAAGAATTAACACGAGCCGCTTTTGACACCCCCGACAGGGTAGAGCGGTCAAAAGTTGGTTGCCCTTTGGAACACTATATAGTTCATAAACTTCGAGAAAAAGATGGGGTTATGAACTTGAGTTTTGTAGCCGAAATAGATTGCAGAATTGTCGGACATATCATTTACAGCAACGCCCACATATTAAGACCATGTGGCTCAAAGGTCTCTGTGCTAAATTTTAGACCAATTAGCGTTTTGCCAGAAATTCAGAAAGCTGGCATTGGCAGTGCTTTGATGAGATACTCGATTAAAGAAGCAAAAAATATGGGTTATGGTGCGATTCTATTTTTTGGGCATCCAGAATACTATCCTCGGTTTGGTTTTGTACCTTCATCAGATTTTGGCATAACTGACCGCAATGGAAACAATTATCCCTCTTTTATGGCTATGGAACTAAAAGAAAGTTATCTTAAAGATGTATCGGGGAAGTTTATCGAAGCGGATATTTATAACGACGACCTAAACCGTGAACAGGCAAAGGAGTTTGAAAAGCAATTTAGACTAAAGGGAGAACTTTGAAATGAGAGAGATACAATCAAATAAACACGCATGGGAGCAACTTTCCCACGACCATTATTTACATTTTAAGAAGAAGCTGGAGGATGGAAGTCACCAGCTAAACAAATATATCCAGCAAGAAATTGGTGATTTAAGTGGCAAAAAGGTAATTCATTTGCAATGCAACACAGGGGCGGACACAATTTTGCTTGCGAAAATGGCGGAAAGTGCCGTTGGTGTTGACTTGGCTACGGATAATGTTAAGTATGCCCAAAAACTTGCTGATGATTTGGGCGTTACAAATGTCAGTTTCATCGAGTCTGATATTATGGAATTTATGGATAACCACAACGAGAAATATGATGTGGTTTTTGTTTCGGAGGGGGCATTGGGATGGTTCCCTGACTTTGTTAAGTGGGGCAAAACTATACACCATCTTTTGAAAGATGATGGTTTCTTTTATATTTTTGAGGCTCATCCAACTTTTATGATGTTTGACACAGGTCAGCTTGCACAGGGTAGTACAAAAATTAAATATCCTTATTTCAGCAAAAGCCCAGATGTTGAAAATTCCATAGGCGGATATGCGTCCCAACCCAAGGATGGTGTTGAGGTACATTTTTGGATGTACACAATTTCGGATATTTTTAATGCACTTACATCGGCTGGCTTGCATATCGAATATTTCAACGAATTTCAAGAAATTTTCTTTGATGCAGGCGGGTGCAAGAATACAGAAAATGAATTATATAATTATGAATTTAACAAAGGGCTGTTTCCCATGTCCTTTAGTTTGAAAGCTAATGTGTTAAAGGGTTAGAGGGTTTTCGACTATGGAAAATCAGACTTCAACACAATTTGACTTGTATAAATGGAATGTGCAGGCAGTGCCGTCTGGGTTTAATTTGTTTACGCCTGTGGCAGTGGTTTGCATTATAATTTCAAAACCCATCTATGATGTTATCTGCAAAGAGTGTAAATAATGCACGGAATCGCTGAAAAACAATTATCATGTTAAAGCACACTTACGCACACCATAACAAACGTGGTGCGTGTGCAAAATTTATATACTACGAGAGGGCGTTACAAATGATTTACCTAGAAACCGACAGACTACTACTGCGAAATTATCAGCTAAAAGATATAAACGATTTTTACGAACTTATGAGCCAAGAATTTGTTGCAAGACACCAAGGATTTGCACCGCTTTCGCTAGAAAGTTGCGAGCAATCCGTTACCAAAATGCTTGATAATGATTCGTACTTAGCTTGTGAATTAAAAGAAAACGGCAAGGTGATTGGCACTTTAGAGCAAAGAAAAGACGACGATGGAAGCGGTAATTACACAATAGGCTACGAGTTTAGCGAAAAATATGGTAAAAAAGGATATGCGACAGAAAGTACAAGGGCTTTAATTGCACATCTATTTTTAACGCTTGGTGCAAGAAGAATATGTGCCAATATGAGCGAGAGCAATGTTAATTCATGGCGACTTGTGGAAAAGCTTGGCTTTCGCCGAGAAGCACATTTTATCGAGTGTGAACCATCTTTTAATCAAAAAGATGAACACGGCAACCCGATTTTGGATGACTGTTTTGTTTACGCTCTTTTGAAAAAAGAATGGCAACACACAGTATAAGCATTGGTAGCGTTATTTCCGCCTTTAGCAGTGTGTGTCATGTAGTTTTGAAATAACAAGACAAACCACAGCTACAGGCGTAAACCCAGATGGCACTTGGTCTTTTGAATTTACAGGCTAAGCTACAGATATTATGAGGTCGGCAGTTATGAAAGTCAGAGATATTAGGTTTTTATCCCCCGTGGTGCTTGCCCCAATGGCTGGCATTACGGACCTGCCTTTTAGGCGGATTTGTGCCAGCATGGGGGCGGGCATGGTTACAAGTGAAATGGTGTCCGCCAAGGCATTGGTTCACGGAAACGAAGCCACAAGGCGACTTTTGCGGACGGATGGTGACCAGCGGGCAGGCGTTGTCCAAATTTTTGGAAGCTGCCCAGAAACAATGGCAGAAGCCACAAAAATTCTGAACGACACACCTTTTGAGATTTTGGATATTAACATGGGTTGCCCCGCCCCGAAAATTGTTAAAAACGGGGATGGTTCGGCATTAATGAAAGACCCAGCATTGGCTGGGCAAATTGTGCGAGCGGTTAAGGCGGTTAGCTATAAGCCTGTCACCTGCAAAATCCGCATTGGCTGGGATTTTAATAGCATAAATTGTGTAGAGTATGCCAAGATTATTGAGGATGCTGGGGCGGATGCAATTGCCGTCCATGGACGCACAAGGTCGCAGATGTACACT
>Ga0131853_10016093_pt1 | contig 13667 bp, 6 predicted proteins | sample TergutLab28metaG_FD_92764 | JGI IMG/M metagenome (GOLD analysis project Ga0131853, IMG submission 92764) | Labiotermes labralis P1 segment gut microbial communities from Petit-Saut dam, French Guiana - Lab288 P1 (version 2) (version 2) | ecosystem: Host-associated > Arthropoda: Insects >... | reverse complement strand
CAGCCTCGTGAGGTCAATTGAGGAGCTACTTGAATGAAAAAAGTAGCGGCTCCAGGTCTAGAAAACAGAGATTAACGGCTGTGGGGACCCGTTGCGCTGACCACGTGACACCCCTCTATCCGTCGGTATAGTTCGCGTGCGGACTAAGGCCACGGAGTTTAGTTTAGTTTAGTAGCAATTACGACACTGACAACGTGAAGCGGCATGATTCTTGTGCACAAATCCTTGAAAAGTTGCTAACGACGACACGTTCACGAAAGGGATCGCTTTCGGCGATGTTGCATTTCTTCTATCGAAACGGTGGGTCTGGGGGAGTTAAAACTTCCACTACTTATTTGTAGCCTAAACAATGTGGGCAGTTTCCCACACTGTCGGAAGAAAAAGAGTATGGGTGAGTTCTCCTTGTCGAACCGACGAGAGCACGCAGTCTGTCTGGACATGCTACGGAGTTGGTTAACCCTTAACCCGCTAACGTGGAAAGTATGGTGAGCTCCTAATAATGTCAGCAGATGGCAGATGGGATTTAACTCTGCGTTTAAATTGTTAATGCCAGTGCGGCAGGTCATTTCAAATCTGACTGCTCAACAAGACGGGGCGCCATCACACTTCCATAAGAAAGGATTAATTAGGTCTCTATGTATTCCAATGCCTGCAGGTCCTACCGCCGATCAGCCGTCAACAGTAGTCCGTACGATACAAGAGTGATGTTTCTTTGCACAAATTATGACTGGAGGAATTAATAAGATTACGAAAACCTCAGTCAGGATGGCCTCTCGTCTGAGATCCTAACAATCTTCCTGAAATTCCTTTAACAAAACCTTTCCTCAAAATCTTCTGATAAGTAAACACAGCACAAATAAAACACATGGCAAACGGAATTCCAGTTACCGTTTAATGCAAAAATGCCGATCCATGCAAACCGTTGCTACCCCGTATACTTTCCAAAACACAAAAATAATAGCTTCTGCTTATACGCGGCGACACATTACGATGGTACCGGCTCATTTGGCAACATGTGTTCAATCCTTCACGGCCAGCCGGTTTCTGTCGCGTTTGGCCCTTGACATCTGGAGACCCTAAGTTTACTATAATGTCCGAGTCTGTACAAATGGCAACACTTAGATATCGCTTTACAGCATGAGGAAATCAAGTATGACAGCTAAGTTAGTAATCAGATGTCGACCTGAAAATTAGGTAGTATCTGTCAGTAACCTTCTCAGGGGGCCGGGATAACGTAGTCAGTACAGCGACTCGCTACGGGCAGGGCCGTATGGGGAATGAATCCTGGTTAAGGCGAGATCTTCCGCGTCCTTCCAGACCGGCCCTCGGGACCACGCGCCCTCCTGCACAATGAGTAAGGGCTTTCTTTCCCGGGGGTAAAGCGGCCAGGACGTGGCGTTGACCACCCACCCCATCTAGAGCCGAGGTTAAATTACAGCTATAGCTCTACCCCCCTCTGGACTTCCGCGGATTGTTCTAGGGTCAAATCAACCTTTTTTACCCTTAACTCATCTCCTTTCAACCCTATTTACTATATTTTTACTTACAATAACACGCTACTTTATTCGTGGTCGATAATCGATAAGCATATGTAGATGTTCCGTGAATCTGGTCCTCTGGTTGGTCACCCTCTCATTCACGTAACAACGCCCATCCGACTGCATGATTGGATCTAACCGATGTCTGGATGCCTGTGGAGAAGGGAGTGTTTCCTGCATTCTGATGTTCAGAACGCAGGATAAGTGCTCTTACGACTACTCAACTCCAAGGTGCAGAATCTAAGTCATTCAGACAGCTGATTCCTCGGCTTTTACGATATCATTGCCGTGTTCGCAAGGCCCTACCACCGGCTCCTACCCTCAACCAGACCACACAATCATACAGCATTGCTTTGAGACTCGCCTTAATATTACAACCCCCCACCCATATACCTTTAGGTTTTCCAAAATATCTCTGTTTTACAACTACAATTTTGAATTTTAAGATGATTCGCAGTACAATTACAAGTACAAAATATTCAGTTGTGTTTAGACAACACGGTGTACTTGCAATTAGAATTGTGTACGCTGCATGCACCGTACACCTCATCCCCCTTCGTCTGATCACCTCAATACCGTTAATCTCTGAAAAGTATAAACTTCGCAGCATTCATTATAACACAGGTCAAATGCAACGAATATTCTGTCATAATGCACTTAACCCTTCGACGTAGGCCCGCTCTCTGCAGATTCCAGATGAAACTCCGAACCAACACAGTATGGGTTCTACAGCCTTAAGTTTCTTTTCTTCAGGATACACACACAATGCAAGTGCCCGGCACACCTTTTTACCACATTTACAGATGAAGGCAAAATACGAAACTCGGCACACATCGTAAGGACCACTCGGTAATAAGGATAAAAATCAAACAAAACGAAAAATTAGATCAATTCGAATATCGGGCAAATTCTCAGGGCACTGTCCCAGGTTCCCTATCTCCTAAACGGCAAAGAGAAAATGGAAAACTAGCAAAAAAAGCTTCCCAATATCAACCAAAATATGTAGTAGGAGAAACCTCTATTCTTCCACACAGAGCCCTTTTTCAAAAACACATTTGAAAGTATATGTTATGAACTATGCAACAATCCAAAATAAAAAGTGTAGGCTTGCTGCGTCACTCAGGAAGCAACGTCTAAACCCCAGCAAGTGGAAGAAAAAACCTGTTATCAAAATAAAAAATAGTTTATAGTAACATTTAAATAAATAAATAAATAAAAACTTCTTACATTCGTGATAATATTTCGCACAACAGATCGAACCATTCAAATTTGAGACAGGACGACTCAGACTGGGTCAGACATACTTAATCGTCAATGTGCTTCCATGATGGTGTCCTTAGCCACAAGGGCAACCTTCCTCTAATTTGCTTGTAAAAGTAAATTTGAACTTGTGCTTAAAAGACACGCCATGGTGTATGGTGGATGGCAGGAGAGCTCCCAACATTCTTTAAGTTGGACACTACATGCAGTGAGTGAACCACTTTATCCGGCCGCTTTACACCCCGGCGAACACCCGCGGTAGAAATTCGACACGGCTTGGTGGACCACGACCGGTCTAAACGTGGTCAAGAAAAGCAAAAATTCCTTCCTTTGCTTATCATTGAGTCCTGGTCGTTAGCAGTAACATTACTGGCGAAGAATCAGACTACACGTTTCAAACCTAAAAACTTTATCTATAGAAGTTCGCAGTCAGACAGCTAAGTCGTAAACAGCGCACACTGTATATTTTGGAACATCCACTTCAAAGAGTTATTAACACGGGATGCTGATACGACAAATTATGCTTGAGAACAGCTGGGCCCAAGTACGAGGCATGACAAGTACAGGTCTCGTCAGGGCGTCACACCCACTGCTGTGCATCGTCTTGACCTACACAACAGGCACATCATGCAGACGATTAATGTCTTTTATCCCCAACAAGAAGGTCAGTCAGTAAGAGCATCTAATTCTATGGCACTCAGCCACGTTGCACAGTTTAATACAAGTGTCAATTACACCAGCGTAACCCCACATGCAATAAGACCTCGTCTGGTTTCGACAGAACATCAACTATACTCCATGGAGCAGCCCGTTTTGAGAACCTCAACATGGGAAGAAACCCGCCGCCTTCTATGGAACCAAGTACTTACTACGGTAGGGGTGCAAAGATCACGGTTGCCTCGGCACCCGGGCTACAAAAATGTGTACGGTGGTGTTTAATATTTTCAGCATAATTACAGTTTTTCCATACACACAACACCGCATATCAGTTCACCTGCATCGAGCCGAAAGCGTCAGACAACAGTCAGGTTCACAGGTCACTCCAGAATTGTGCGTCCTCAGTAGGAAACATGCTTCCTGTCACCCAAGAATTTGGAGGCTGCTCTTACGATTTTGGAAAATTTGTGGGCCCCCGCATTAACGTATTCACAAGACCCCACCATTCGGCCCTATCCAGAGCCAGCTGAACCCAGGCCCCGCCCTATTTATTTACGATACATTTCAACATGTCCCTCCATTCTACGTCCGTTATGTATTCCGAATGGTCTCTTCCCTTAAAGTTTCCAACTGAAATTTTGCATCGAAGTATTACCTCTCCCAGAAGAGTTACATGTCTCGTCATTATCAATATCCTCGACGTTATCACCTCAGTGACATCTGGTTTAGAGCAAAAACTATGAAGATGGCGGGGTACCGGCTATCTTAAGTAATGTTCGCCCTTTTCTCTAGTCCCTCCACGGAAATTCCGGCGCATTGCCTTGATCAGACGACTTCCTTTCAAATCCGTTTCAGTTCATTATTCGTCAGTCATGCCAGCGGTTCGCAAGGAGTGATACGCGGATCACAAGGCATCCGCGACCAGTTTCCAGGGGATCCGTGGACACAGTTCTGTGATGGTTGCTTTGCAGTTTACTATTTTTTTTTTAATTAAAGGAATAATGTTTCGTTAAACATAATCGAGGGACGTCTTTAATTGGCGATATGTTTATTTCGTTTGACCGCTAGAACATCAAATTAAGAAACCTCCTGTACCCAGGAACCGAGCGACAGTCATTTCAATTAAGGTCCAATCATACAGTGTATTACTACTTAAGCTACTGGTATGTATTAGGATGTACCTAAAATCAGTTCTGAAATACACATTTTAGTTTTGTATACCTACTATACTGACACACTATATTTACGTGAGGAAGGATGTGAAAATCCGTGGTTATTTTGCGAAGCCAGAAAGGGTCCGCAAGCAAAAACGTTTGGGAAACACTGCTACCATTTGGCGCTACGAAGTCTGAGACAGCCTACTGACTGTGACGTAACATGAACCACAATACAGATCACCAAAATTCTAGAAACAATGTCAACAATGTTAGGACAGTAAAACTCCAAGAGGCAGGGCGTGTATGAAACGTGAAGATAGGAGTTCCTTCTATTATCAGTCCACAGACGTGCACAATCAGCTTCATGCTCCGGTATCTTTAACTGCGAGGAAAGAGCAAAGGTATCCATCGGACAGCACAGGCTTGGTGAGCCTCAGAGTCGGTCTGGACGTTCTGACGAAGTGAAGACCACTATCTATGCCGGGAATCGAACTGCAATCGACCACACCGTAATCAAATAACTTCACCCGAGTCATTCCTGTTTGTCCTAACTGAAGGCAAAATGGAAATCCCTTCCTCAGGTTTCTATAAAAGTACAATGGAGGCCTCGTTCTTGACAAGGGGTACAGTTCGAAACAATCATCACACCTGACGGCATAATTACACTGCGTCCCACCGAGAAAATGGAATATTTAATTCGACCCGACGCCGCCTGAAACTGAAAGCGTACAGTCTACGGTCGAAGTTCCACTGGCTGAGCTACTGCAAGACACTTGCATGTTACGCGACCTGACAGTACCGCCGTTTCACTACTTATTTACCACTGAAAAACGCGAAATAATTTGTATTCTCAACTAGATTTTATAATGTTTGAGAGGAATAATGCACACAAAACTTCAGTCTCTGGACAGGAATGAAAGAGACCAATTGAAAGGATAATATTAAAATGAATATTAAATACAAAGAGTTGGAGGGTGTAGGATGCATTATTATGTCGCAGAATACGGTCCAGTGACGGGAACACGGTTCCAGAAAGGGCGGGAAACTATGGGATTTTCCGAGTACACGCTCCACGGAATTAGTCGGAATTGCGACAAATTACGTAGGTCTATGCTCTGTATGAGAAATTCAAAACTGGTAAGGGATAATAATAATAATGACAATATCGCTATGGGACAGAACGTTTCGTACACGGTCTGCCAACCGTCAAGTCGCCTGCTACGACAACCCTGGCCAAATTTCGAACCAATGAACTCCAGAATACATATCCAGTGCGTTCTTGACGAGCAAGTCTGCTTCAGGAAAAAAGAGGAACGGGTAAATTCCCTGCACTGTGTCGACACCAGTTTAATATCTACTGTAAATTCAGACCACCATAACAAATGTACAAGGAAATGCACAACGTTGCAACAGATGGACGCAGGTTAATTAATTCGTCATTCCAAAAGGTTCATGTTATCGATATCGACTATCTTGGCGGTTTACTTACACCCAGCAATGTATAAAAACCAGGAAGTAAATGTTTTTATGACCGACCGACTTCAACCATCCAACCGCTAATATCATTGATTTTCAACGGAAAGGCGCCGCTTCCCACGCAACGTACTGAGTGCCTCTTGACATCATTTGCTCGAGTCATGGGGTCATTTTCAGGACAGGGACCCAGTCTGCACGAAACAACAGTCTAAAACCTTAACTTCTGCGTGCTCTGTACTGGTATTAAGTCGGGTAATGGGAAATCACAGCAAAATGCATCACGACTTAAGAAAGACACAGAAAGAAGCGGTATGGCTTGTTTAAAAATTTTAACGTTTGTTAGATTTGTATTGGGTTTATTTACCGACACTGTTGGTTATACATCGATGAACTGAAATCGCGATTACAATCATAATAATGAAGAGAATAAGATGCTGAAAGAAATATTTGTTACCTATTTGAACCTTCTGAAGGCAAGCTAATTTAATTTGTAACTTGTTTAGTCGCGCTGTATTAACTGTACGTGTTACACGGCATCGAGTGCAAGGTCAAGAATATTTACTAATCGTGACTCGAAAACAATGTAAACGACCCAGCCGTAACTTCATAATGCCGGGGTTTGTTGTGTTCTTTTAATCACGAATATCCCCCAATCACATGCACGTGAAAGCCCCACGTGGACGCCCTGTTTATGGCGGTCAGGCTCACCCAGTTTATAGAACATTACAAGGTTTTACTGCACAGGCCAGCTAAGGGGCCCATCCATACTCCTAATCAATGGGTACAGGGGGGTGAAGGGTGGGGGGATGGGAAGGGGGGGGGGGCTCTACCCGGAGGTAAAGCGGCCAGGAAGTGAACTGACCACTCACCTTCATCTAGTGCCGGTGTTAAGAATTAGTGGCGCTATACCTCAACTCCTACATGCCTTCAGGGCATGCATAGGTACAATTTTTATCGGCAACATGGCGCGAATTCACGCAAGAAACGTCCCATGTCACTACACACACACACACACACACATATATATATATATATACACACACACACACACGTCACAACATGTTAAGTCAGACTGAGGAAATCCAAGAAAAGTTGACAAGCATAGTTACTTATATGATTTTCGTGCCGAAATTCAAACGAGAGACTTCAAAAACTGATGAACCCTTCACACTGTTTAACAGTAGAGGTTCTGTATAATTTAAGAGATTACATATATATTAAATTAAAATTTCATGTCTGTCAGATTTTAATAGTCTACTACATATCGCCATGCACAACAAAAAAATAATAAGCTCAATTCCGGACAATAAAGTCGCTGTAATTAAGATACCTGCGGCATTAACACCAAGCATGCCATCAACATAAACGACAGCCCAATGCTGCATTATTTAGAGGGTTGGTATCCCTCTCTAGAACAGAATTATGCATATTGCCAACTGCAGCAGAAGTGACATTCAGACACCAACGGTCACCTTCAGACGTCACACCCAACAAAATGTCATGAACTTGCATAATGAATTATATCTAAAATGCATCAGATGCAAACTGTTATCAATCTGAAAGTATAAGATGATATATCAACCTGCATAATAAATTCCTGTCTGAATGCAATAAGGTGTTTTGTGCACAAAATGACAGGTTACTGATGAAATACAGTGGACTGCATTTTAGACACAGCAACTCATCAAAAAGCTCATTAATTCAGAGAAACAATAAATAAATAAATAAAAAGTAATAACATTGCAGCATAAAGCAACAATCACCACAAATTACTTTGCACAATAATGATAAATCAATTACAAATCATCATACAGTGGTAATCTTTAAAGCACATAATAGTAACGCAATTTCAGTCGCAGTATTAAGTCCATTATTTAAACAAATAAAGGTAAAGGTAAAGTGTTCCCGTTACAGGCCTGGTGTGGCCCAGAGGGTGGGTAGAGGTATAGCTCTACTCTTCCATGACCGCGGCACTAGAAGGGTGTGAGTGGTCAGCAGCACGCCCCGGCCGAACTTTACCCCCGGGAAAGACCCGGTACCCATTGTACAGGAGGCTGGGTGGGCCCCAGGGCCAGTCAGGAGGGGCGGTAAATCTCGTCGCCACCGGGATTCAATCCCGGATAGTCCACCCCGTAGTCAGTCACTATACCGACTGAGCTACCCAGCCCACATTATTTAAACAATTATCTGCTTAAAATGAAGACAGTTAAGCCAGACAGTTGGTCAACTCAGCAATGCTTAGCAAGGGTCTCACCTATGTGTAACACAGTACACATGGTGAGCAGAAGTGTTAAGAATGCGTTTAAATAACTAAACAGTGTGGTATGTAATTTATCACTTCAAACCCAGTCCTGGGAATCCTGTATCAGCAAACAATCAAGTGCCAAATGATCTTCCTTTTCATGTCCCTATTGTGACAGTACAGTTTTCTTGCAACAATCCTAAGCAGGAATCATATGTTATGGGCATTTTAACAATGATAATGATGAAAGGTACATCACTGTTACAGTTTAGCTGATATACAAAATACGCAACAAACGTAGGAACGCAACATTGAGGCACACCTGTATAAACAATTTTGGTGTGGAAGAACATATTTCATATGATGAGTGTGTGCTTTAGCCTTATACATCCAGCATGCAAAGTGCACACACCGCACCACCATCTGTCCTATCTGGCTCTACCACATTTTTCCACATATCTCATAAATGGCATGATTTTGGGGAGGGGAATTGAATATAAAATGTGTGTTTTCATTTTCTCTACAAATTTTGTCTGCAACATTTCCCATTCTGACAAGAACTGAGCAAGATATTATCACAAATGTACAACACATTTCTTCACGTGAAATATGTTATTCTTGTACGAAACTTGAATTTTCCTGACAGATTTTCCAAAAATACTCCAATATCAAATTACATAAAAATCTGTCCAGTTGTTCCATGAGGATGGTTGGATGGATGGATGGACGGATGGACAGACACGTAGAAGCTAAATGCTGCTTTTCGCAATTTTGCAAACACACCTAAGAAATGAACTTACAAAAGTCAGTTATGAATCTGTGATAGTAAACTGGCAATTTCCACAACACAACTACTATTTAAGGTAACTGAAGTATACAACAGTTTCATGTGTGGACCCAGATGAACTCAGGCATGGCTTTTTTTAATCCCATTCTGTCTCCTGGAGTATTATGAGATAGACTGTTAGAATGAGGCAGGGCACATAAATATTGTGACACAGAAAGTAGAACAAAAGTATCATCACTTTATGTCATGTTTGAATGTGCTGTACAAAAAATGCCTCTGAAAAAAATTGATATGTTCCACTTCAGCCTCACATGAAGTAGGAGCATCAAGCAGAACAATAATATATTCAGGACTAGGATATCTTAACTCCTATTACATTGAAACAGACAAAGCAAAATTAAATTATCTCTAAAATTCCAATCTGAAACTCATTTGAAAACCACTGGTAGTTTGGGGAGAAGAAACACATAAACACTAAATGTCCCATCCACATTCACTCCACACACACACTGTGCACACAAAACATATATGAAATATGAACACCTGACTGCAAAACCATGAAGCCCGACAAATCAGAAATTCAAAACTTCTTACAAAAAAAAAAACCTTTTAATAACACTACATAACTATGTAAATGTTTTATTAGTTACTGATGAAGGTTTTTTCTTTTCTTTTTCTCTTGATGCAGAATGATTCCTGGAGTATAAATCAAGAAGCCATGTCATATTGGATGTCTGAAGTTGAAGCAAGAATGGTGCAAAGGAGACATCACATGAAGCAAACCTGCACAATGTTAGGTCTGGATGTTCCTGGAAATGACTCTTTACACCGTCCCAACCCATGGGAATTTCTTGTGAACAGACCATACCATCTGGTATGGTGTAATGTATTCAAAGCAGCTTCTACATCATGGATGTACAATTTCAACATCCTGGCAGGCTACGATCCTAAGTTTTTAAAAAACAGCAAACTAGTGCCTCTGAATCTGGCGCGGCACCGTTACCCCAGACCTTCGCTCTATGCACTACAAGAAGCCCTCAATGATTCCATAGCCTTCCTCATCGTGCGCCATCCCCTGGAACGACTTCTGTCAGCGTACAGGGATAAAATACAGTTCTCACTGCCTCACACCTTGCATCGAAAGCTCGGCAATGAAATTGTTCTCAAATATCGAAAGACTAAACAAAAGGTAAACATGCACAATTATCAACCTTCAACTTATGTGAGTGATGTTTCAATTATATGCCTAGTATTACAAGAGGTATGTGAATTACATACAAAAAGCCAGAAAAAATCAGCTTCTAAATAAGAAATCAGGATAAACAGCAACTATGTTCACAGTTCACTAAAAATGGGGTACCAAACACCACAGATTTAACACCAAATAACACAAACCTACCATAGGACACAATCCTGAGCTAGTTCCAAGTTCCATCTACTTCTCATCTTCACTAGCTATTTATTTATCTACCTTAATGCCCCCCCCCCCACCCCACAATCAGTAACACCAAAGCGCCTATCCTATACAAACTTCTAACATTCCAACTACGAATTCTCAAGCCCTTCAAACATTGCTTAGTTGTTCCAAAGAATTTTGTGCTATATAAATGTCAAACACTCCAAACACTAACTCTGATATGCTTCAAACATTGTTCCAAAGTTTCTGCCAAACTCCATGGCAATTGTGCCAGCTTCACATTGCACTACATTTACAGTGCAGTGCTTGTAGCCCTATGCTCAATTTCTAACCTGGAACACCACCACCTGTCAGCTGACTAAAACCATATATTCACATCAGCTTTCCATATCTGGAGGTCACTTACACAGTCCACAACCTGATGACAAATGATGTCAAAGTAAACAGACTCAAGGCTGATATCAATAAAATTATTTAAGCATTCTGTACCCTATAACTGCATACAAAATACAATCCTGGAGCAATAATTCAAACTGTCATTCTTTTCCTTGAGTCCTGTGACCCCATTAACAGCATATACATTATCTTCCCAAGCATAATCTCCTCTTAGACTCCATATATCATTCTTGGGCATGTGGACAGTATCTGTACCTTATCATACATCATATCATACCCATAGCAAGGTCCATTTTATTACACAAAATCAAGTAAATTTAAAGGCAAAGAAACTGTGCAATGAGGTACATCATAATTTAAACTGCACAACATGTTATTTGGGTGATCAAGGGAATGACAAGGGAGGGACAAGTAGCATACATGCATGTATATGAGAAATGAATATTAAAATCTGGATGGAAAAGCTGGAAGGAAGAGGACAAATGGGAAAACAAGTTGTGAACAGATCTCACACTAAAACTCTATCTTTTTTTTAAAAAAAAAAGTGGACTGGATTCAACTGGCTCAGGATAGGGTCTTGTAGGAGTCTCTTTGAAAACATTAATGAAATTTTCAGTCCATAAAAAGTGGAGAATATTTTTGTCTCACCACACAACTATCAGCTTCACAGAAAGGATTTTGTTGCATGGAGTTAGTGGTGTTCTACTTTTAGCTTTCTTAACTTTCAGTGTCCCAGAACAGGGGATTTTAAATCTTTTAGACCTCCAAGTTCTATGAGACTGGTGGCCAAATTTTGACTTGGAGGTAATAGTATGAAAAACACAAATGTGGACTGCACTTGCATGCTGTTACGGTAGTGAAATGCAAGGAGAGGTGGACTTCACAAGGTCCTTTGACAAGTGTAATGCACTTTCAGGTAGGGTGTGGATGTGTCAGTGCGAAAGTGCAACACATGGCCCAGTAGAATATGTTTGTGCTGTTCATAACAGTGTAAAAACATGGTCAGATGATGTGTGCATATGTGCCATTACATCAGGGCAACACACAGTCAGTAAAGATTGAAATGTTTTCATCCCTGCCATAAACTAACAGCTACTATTCTTTAACCTGTTTTGCATCATGTAATTGTTGTGGTATCCTATCAGACTTCTCCACTTACTACAAACTCATTGCACCATTAGAACAAAAGTGAACTCAGAAGCCTTCCAAATACATTGAGAAAAGTTCAAGCACAATCCTGTTTCACTTTTAAAATTCTAGGTCAAAGAACCAAGAAACAAGTCTACATCTACAAATCCTCGCTGGCCAACATTCTCAGAGTTTGTGCAGTATCTGGTGGATGTCCAACAGAAAGGAGATCCATTTGATATGCACTGGACTACAATCACACAATTCTGTACTCCGTGCCAAGTGGATTTTGACATCATAATGAAATTTGAAACTCTACAGGTAAACATCCTCATTCTCTTACCAAACATGCAGAACATGTTCAGCAGCAGAAATGAACAAAGCAGATAATCTGACACACCGAAAGTGTATGGTGAATAATTCTGTTATTGTTATTTCTCTAAAATGCTGAGAAGAAAAATATTTCATTTAACAGTTCTGTCAACTGCTATGATTACACTGCACCAATGTTAGATACATGACACATGAGTATGGAGCACTGGTGCAATGATAATGACAGGGGAAATATGAAGTACTTGAAGAGAAACCTGACCCAGATTGCAACTCTGTCCACCACAAACCCACATGAACTGGCCTAGGATCAAACTTAGGCCCCCATTGTGAAAGGCTGTTACCTAACCAACTGTGCCACAACACAGCCACAGCAAAGAACATGACAAAACTTATGAGTGTTTATGCCAATAACATTAAAGACCACACATAAGAACAGCCTTCCATTTTGTGAAACGCTAAAGTGCACAAAACTAGTACAACTGCTTGCTCTTAAATGCACTGGCTTTCTGGGTATTTATGTATCAGCTAATATATTAATATAATCAGAACACACCAGGACATGATCAAGAAAATTCTGAATTTTGAATGCCAAGAATTCAAACCACATATATCACATTCATAATTTCACAAACTGTGCAAGGCATTAACTCTAATTCTGGGCACAGGACGATCAGAACTACCTGATTCATCGGGCTGGCCTACAGGACATCATCCGGCCTGAGTGGAGAAACTCTGGAAAGGGACATACCACTGCCGAACTGATCTCCAGTTACTACTCTCAGCTTACTACAGCACAAATAATACAACTCTACCACATTTATAGGTAAGCATAATGCATGTCTCATTACAGCCCACACCGATCTAGTTAAGGCAAAGGTACAGCTGTGCCTGTGCTTACCACTACACCATGCAGACAAAATGGGGGAACAGAGGTGAAGTGCTATATAGCCTTAACTTCACCACTATCTGGAGGCAAGCGGTCAGCTTTAACTTCTGGCTTCTTTACTACACAGATAAAACTGAAGGCTGAGCGGGCCCCACACCCAGCCAGTATGTGACAGTGCAGAGACAAATCCCTGCCCCTTAGAGAAATCAAACTCCAGTGGTCCACCCTTAAAAAAAAAGTTATATTTTCACCAAACAGAACCCACAACAGTGGTGCACTTATCTCAGGTACCAGTTTGCCCAAGTGGCTAAATTTTTTACCATGGCGCCTGGTGTTGTCAGTACTCACATCTATCTTTTTTCATGTTGCCTTTCTATTGGTTAGACTTTT
>Ga0131853_10016092_pt1 | contig 13668 bp, 9 predicted proteins | sample TergutLab28metaG_FD_92764 | JGI IMG/M metagenome (GOLD analysis project Ga0131853, IMG submission 92764) | Labiotermes labralis P1 segment gut microbial communities from Petit-Saut dam, French Guiana - Lab288 P1 (version 2) (version 2) | ecosystem: Host-associated > Arthropoda: Insects >... | reverse complement strand
TTAGTTTGATGTTAAGTACAGATATTAACATTACAGAAACCACATATTCCTGCCAGTTTTAATATGTATTTTGTAATCAATAAGTGTGTAACAGCTGTCAAAGTTTCAAACTTCTCTGGCCATCATCTCCGTAACCGTTCAACTTTGGACATAGGAATTTTGGGTTATATCGGTATACTTTAACATAAGGAACATCCTCCCGAAATCTGGCACATTCCTCCTGGGACACCCTGTATTCTTCTCTGTAAATGGAAGTATTTTTTGACATGTCATTTGTAAATGGTTAACATGAACTGACACGGTTGTGCCACCATCAAATGTACATACATTTAAGAAATTTGTACCTCAGACTCAAGCAAATACATGCCTATTGCGTATGGAAAAATCTCACGTAATTACAAATCACGATTATGGTATGTTATTTAGTTTACATAACAACACGTGTTTGCAGATTCTATTAAGCATTTAGAACAATATTTGACGTATCCCTTTTTTTTCCTTCTTTCTTATTCTGACTTCTTCTACCTATTCATTGTAGGTGCTGAGAGTCACTGCTGAATGGGATAACACTTAACGGCACACACACACACACACACACAAACACACCACACACACATCACACATCGCACACTCACTCACACACAAACATACACTCAGTAGGAGTTCTCTGTGGAGGGGATCGGGCTGTCGCAGAGACCTCTACCTGACAACACACAATATTCACAAGAGACAGATATCCATGCCTCCGGATGGTTTCGAATCCGCACTCCCAGCAATCGAGCGGCCGCAGATCGGCGCCTTAGATCGCGCGGCCACCTGGACCGGGTTAACGTACCCTACAGTTCACGAGCTGTACCAATTATTTGTGTGTTGTGACTCTATTCCGAACTATTTAATCATAGCAGCTGTTCTGATATAACATCTGATTTACACGCTGTACCAACTGTTTCTGTGTTGTGACTGTATTCTGAAAGTTTGATTACTATAAAGGCTGTCCTGATATGACTTATGGTTTGCATGGTGTATCAGTTATTGTGGAAGCTGGCAGTGGAACTGCGGGCGGCAAAATGTGAAGTAGTGAGACTGACAGTGATCAACTACCAGGGCGACTTGCATGAATGTATCATAGCCCAACGTCTGAACGACCCACCACAATGAGATGAGAACTAAAATTCGTATCTGAAGTTCTGCACGATCTACACTGGAGCAGACATAGTCAACGAAGCACTGCAGCGAAACATTCGGTTTAGAGTTAAGAGTGAGCAAATACAAGCTTGAGAACTATGGTAATTTCTCGTATGGCAAAATTTCATATCTCGGTAGAGAAGTTGACATTAATTTTATAGGCATGTAATTCTAATAGTGTAAAATGTGTCGGGAATCGTTATTTTATTTGTTCTACTCGGTCTATTCTTTCGAATTCTAAGGTACAGCCATGCAACAAGATATTAAAGCTTATCTTTAAACCTACTGGCGCCTTCATATCAGCTGAAAATCCACATCTGCATTCGTACGTTTCTATATTGCACGTTATCACAGATCAACGGGTGGTAGCTAATTAGGCTATTCAGACTTTCTATTAGGAAAAAAGAACTCCTCACCTATCAAAGCGCCTCCAAATATTTTTCAGGCCAATATTTTTTTACCCATAACTCAGTGCTGGAAGAGGTAGCGCCGCATTGGCAAATGGCCTTGCACTCGGGACATTTACATATTTAATGCCTCGACTTGTATGGAGAAGTCAAATAAAATGGGCGAGAAACAAAAAAATTAATTCTAAGAATTTTTCTCCCGTAGGGATTGATTTGTCGCTTGTAACTAAGGAATAGCGTTGACTGAGGCCTGCATAAGTCCTGGCATTATACAAAGTTTGGCCATTAAGAGGCTTAACAACTTTCTGGTTCCAAATGTCGCTCTAATGAATTCTCCACCAGATCCCTGGTTGCTTTCAAGTGTAATAAATATGTGTCGCCGCGAGGACGCTGTTAGCGTGTGCGGCTCGCTCTGAGTAGAGCGGTCCTTGACAGTGTAACCATACAGTGGCAATGCATGAGGATTACCACTCGATTTCATGCAAAGGTGTTTATCTTAACAGAACACATCCCGTTGTGTTACAACTTAATAAAATAAAAAAGGATAAAATGTCTGTCGAAACACAACTTATATTCTTTTCCATAGGCTTTGGCTACATGTTTCGGATTGAACCAATCCATCATCAGGCACTTATTCAAAACAAACAGCAGGTATAATGTAATGACATATCAATATACAGCATTTTGGTTGTGTTCTTTTGTGGGATCCCACATCGCAATTATCATTACAATAAAACTGTAATAGCCAAAGGTCCAGTACTAATGTTAAAATAGCCGAGGACTAGGAAATAAGGCAGATAATTTAACGTAGCACTTCGCCAAGGGTAAAGATCAACAAATGTCATATATATAAATAAATAAATAGAGAGAGAGAGAGAGAGAGAGAGACAGAGTAAGGGAGGGGAATGCCGGATACCATTTTGTTTTTGAAAGTTTTTGGCATGTCAGAATGATTTCTTAAAATATTTTTCTACTCAGATATACTCTGCTGTTCTTTATTTAGTAGCCTGAGAAGGCCCAAAATAGTTAAATAAATATAATCAAAGATAGTATAACAATTTGAGCAAGAGAATTGCAAAATAGGCTTGTGGAAAAAGTGGCTGGTAATGTCGGATACTATCCGACGTTACCAAGAAGGATCGAGGAATGTTATGAAACAACGATGGAAGATAAAATAAGGTAATATTTCTCCAGTGAAATTAAAGGAAATGACTAAATTCCACCAGCACGCATGCATACAACAATTGTTATTAAAGAATCCATTTATGCCGCAGCTAAAACGCCAATCTGACGTTTGTCTTTGAGTGCGAGGATTTTTGTTTGTTTCTTTTGAACCACTGCTAAACCAGTTTCGCCTACGTTGAAAATAAGTGAAGTTGTGTAATCATGAGCAGCAAGCTGTTTTCGTACAAACCAAAAAAAAATCTCCACTTGTTCCTTGCTGAATGCTGTGGTTCTGGCAGTGGATGTTCCTGTTGGTTGACGCAGCGACAGCTTATCGCTGTGCCGTTTCTTACAACCTTTGAACTAGTCTTTGCCAGCTGCTTCTTTGGCGATTGAAAATGGACTGGGGATTTTATTCTGGACAGCTAACTTGAAATATAGTCTTCTAACACCGTGTCCAGTGCATCCGAAATATTTCCGCTCAATTAATACGAGATATTCAACAAGCTTCTCTTCAACAGCGGGAGAAATAATTGTCTTACGACCCAATTTTGACTGGGTGGCTTGAAAAGAATCCCAATTTGAGCGAACGTAATCGTATTGCGTAGAACGAGGCAATTTATATTTTTTGTAGCTGCTAGATATCCCATTTCTTTGTTACAGACAGCCTTGATTGCTTGTATCAAGTTTTCCATGTCCCATGACTTCAAAACCGATCTTCTTCGAATTTTACTTGTAGACGTCTTGAATTAGCAATGCATCAATTTTATCAATCGTGCCCTCCTCCTTGTATCGGAAAGAGAAAATCACTGTGCAGAACTTCAATATATGATTAATGGAGATATCGTTGGACTGGCAAAGCGTTTACGGTTGCAGTTTATTCCAAAACAGGCGAGCCCTCATTTTCTGAAATTATTTAAACCTTCTTAAGGTGCTGAATTTCAAGCAGCACCTGCGACTTCTCAAGAGAAAGACCAACTGACATGTGGCAGGTAATGTCGGATACTGTCCGACTTTACCGCTCTCTGCTCTCCGGCATTTACGGCCACCTAATGTCTACAGTCTGAATCGTTCTTAGACAAAACCTACTGGCGCTATCCACATCAGCCACGGTGCGTATGACAGTTAAAATTACTCGTATGCTCATTCAAACGTAGTATACGTAACTGCCACAAATTGAATAGTAACTGCATGCTTCAAGAATGTCTGCTTACCTGCAAAATCTTTGATTTCTTGAAATCACACAAAAGTGGCTGTACACTGGACGCAAAACACATTACCAGTACGGCGACTTGTCACAACATTTTTTTTTGTGATAGAAGAATTTAGTTCACATGCTTTGCAAGATTGCAGCACCAGTATCGCCGAGACGAGGATATCCGGAATTACCAGACCTATCCGATAATACCCTCCCTTCCTATATATATATATATATATATATATCACAGTCTATGGGCGGGTGGGCAGGGAGTATGAAGATGTAAGTTACGCAGTTGTTATCAATACATTCATCCCCTGGGTGCGTTTTTTTCTCCAGTCTGTTTGTAAAATGGGAAAGGCAGTGATGTGAATATTGGGTGTGCCCAGAAGTAGGAAGTAGTAGTGGCCTGTTAATACGTTGCTCCTTTGATGATTCACTTGAGACGACCAGACAGAGATCAATAGGTTGGCCATTATCTTGTCTCACTTAATGTAATATCATTACATGTTAAGAGATTACAATATTTCTGTTCCTTGCAATATGCATTCTTGGTTTACTATTATCAGCTTCTAATCAGTATTGGCATTCCTTTAAAATCATTGTTAATGAACTTGGTTTTACAGGGGAAGATGCAGAATGGAAACAAAATGTCCCTCCGACAGACTGGTACCCGTCTACCAAAGAAACGCTATCATAACCCAAAATATTACAATACGAATCAAGGTATATGAAAGCCTCAAACGTTTTATCGCCAAACATACTCGTATTTAAACATTTATTAACTTGACAGTAATAAATGTACAAATATTTTACTCCGACAAAGCTCGAACAAATACCTGAAGACTATCAGCCGATGGTCACAAAATTTAACTGCCCTGGTGCATTAATTATAGCAACATTTTTTAATAATTAATGATTAATGTTTAGTTTATGGTGAAGGTTAAAATATCAGACTCTTAACAGGCCTGTGCTATGAGGACGGCTAGCATCTTGAAATACCTCCAGAGCCACAAAAGATACATTTACAACTGAAAAATCTTCTTGTGTTTGTCATGGTTTAAGAACATAAACAGATCAAACAGGTTGTTTAAAATTTGAATCTAATGACCAGATGTTCGAAAGGGATGTTCCCAAGCAACACCTTTACATTTTATGCTGCCTACAACTGCTGCTATAATGCTTGGTATGCGGACCCGAACCTCATCACGCACAAGGCATGCCGCGCTCCCAGAGGTCGCATCAGATGTAAGCAGACACTTCTGCTTGATTCTTCGTTAAGTCAGAGTAAAACTTGTTTCACCTCGTAACAAAGATACACAAAAAACTCCAACTTTTAATTATAATGGCTATGAACCGCGATGCGCTTGGCACTGTCTTCGACTTAGTAAAAATTAACCCGAAGGCTGCGATGGACTGGGTAGCCCTTCTACTCCGTATTCAGGATGCCCGAGGTTCGAGTACCGAAAGGAGAACGGTTATAATGACTCAATTTCTGTGGATTTCTTCAGTATCTTCAAGTGTAAATTGTACATAAAATTACACCACAGATGCTTACTTCCACATAATTTCCAACACTTTATTCACTAACTGTTCTACAATTTGACCCAGCAATCTTAGATGACTCGTACATGAATAAATTCAGTGTGTTATTTTTACTTATACTCTGCCGGTAAGGCAGGCAGTTTCTCCGAAATAGTGATAAATGTCTACATACTGCATGTTGTCATACGCAATGCAACTACATGACCATGATAACTTTAAACTTCATACAAATTGAAACGTACTGATTCAGATCCACTGCTAAGGTCATTTATTTTTTCGTGTCCGAGTATTACGCCATGAAATCACAAGTAGGCATGAACGTGAAAATCGGTATTATATGTAGATACGTTGTGAGCTTTCCGCTCCAGATCCTTCACTCATATGACGTAGCCACGGTAGATAAATCTGTCTGAGCAAGGTGACGAAGAGGAAAATTGGTACCCCTGATAAGAAAATAAGCCCGGTTATCCAGCCAGTTGGCATTAGTTTAATGACTGAAGCAGACCAATCGCAATGTACGAAAAACATTCAACCTGCTTGCCGCTTAATTTCATGACACTTAAAGGAACTGTTTCATTTGCAGAGGTTGTGTACCGTCAAATAAAGTGGATAGTTTATCTTAGGATATATATATGGATTTGACAAGAGGCAGTCACAGAGTATTTCAAAACAGAGTCTCGTGTTTGGCGAAAAATAAAGGCAAATTATGAGAAAACTTGTTCTTGAAATCTGGTAACGGGGCAGGTCCCCTCTAGAGTCCTGTTTTTAAATATTAATACTGACAGTGCTTTATTCACAAATTATATATAAGAATACACGAAACATTACAACTTTAGAAACGTTTTAGTCAAATTATGCTAGCATGGCGAATATTAATGTTGACAACTTATAATTAGGTGGGCTTGCTGAAATTGTCAGAGTGATAAGTTTAATTGTATTTAATATATTTTTCCATTATTACCGGGAATAAACTGGGCATCTATGGTCTACTGATGAATTAAAATACATTAGCACTCAGTGAGTCTTGGATAGAGTTTGGTCACTACGATTTGAATCGAAAATGAAACCCGAAACCTTACTTTCGTTTGGTCTGTTAAAACTCGCAAACAGTTTAAAGCATCTGCTTCCCGTAAAGTCGCATTTTCTCGGGTGTTAAAATTAACGACTGCTCCTCAACACGTCCGTCTTCAAATTTCGTGATTTTAATCCACATTGGACGAGCAATAAATAGCACCGCTATAGTGTTTGGTTGTTTTTACAGTTCAAAATTAATGTTGTCACTTTTCTGTTACTCATATTGTGTTATGTTTCCACAATAATTGTATTTTCCAACAAGTTTACATCCTAATACAGCACACTTAACACTTATAACGACTGCTACATGTTTCGGCACTCAGACGCCATCGTAATGGAGTTACTACAACAAAGGATTACAAGCCAAAATTACGAAGTGCATTTGTTGGAAAATACTATATTGAGTAGTGTTGTCAGTGTTAAATAATGAGAAGTGTGTGTGTGTGTGTTGTGTAGGGATTGCAGCTGCGGAAAAACGGGATCAAACTAAGTTAATGACCAGCAGAACTGAGCCCACTTAAATCATTCACTGCTCCATGTCAAAATGTTCCTTTTCGCTAAGTGACATTCTGTTACCACGTTGGATTTAGTTTTACACATTACGAATTTAATTAAAAGAATTGGGCCTGATGCGTTTTTGTGTCTGTGTGTCTGTATGACTTTGTCTGCAATAACAGGACACGATTTACGAGTGCTCTGTGTGTTGTCTGCCTATTAGTGGATGTCATACTGTTTTCACGCTCTAGTTTTCACACTCTCTTCGGAGTTATATCTGAATATTATAGACGAAAGTTCAACTGCCGTCGTAACGGATAAATCAGTAAAGGCGATAAAGACATGACAGGGAGAAAGAAGGGGAAGATGTCAAAGCGATAGCATTGCGCACTGAATGATATCTTTTAATGACATAATAGCGACCTCAAAAATTTGGACGAGGATGGATCAATGGAGCTAGTAAAAATAAATCATTTTATAAAAATGATAAATAATTGAAGAAATTTTCAATCATAAACAACAAACAGTGCTGAAGGAGACAAGCGAGAAATGACTCGTTTATTTTAAGAAAATTGAATATATCCATAAAACGAAACAGTGAAAATTATTTCTTGTAGAATCCTGAAATCTGAATAACGATGCACATTCGAAATGACGTAACAGTCACACTACCTGTATCACCTGTAACACTATGGTCATGTGTTCCGAGTAGCCTACAGCTCGGGAAAGAAGAGAAAAATGAGGTTTGAAAATTTAATGGCGGTAAAATATAAGGTTAGTGATCTTCATTGAATATGGATGCTAGTGGTTCCTCCGAAACATAAGTAACCCACAAAACCACACGATGCAATAATACAAAATAGACAAAATGAAGAAGGTATGGAGACACTTTAAATACACAACACACAAACACATACGCATACATGTGTTTACTTGCTTAATTTAAACAATATAACACAGGAAGTCAACATTACTAGCGGTTAGTAACTCCGATTCCAAACTTCAGATAAGGTTTGGTCAGCGGTGAGAAGCTTGCAGTATGTTAAAAGGACTGGTTTGGACGTGACGAGACTTAGCTAATCGTGCCTCTCCTGTACACAAATAAGGCGAAGTGCTCACTAACAAAATATGAAAACCCGAATACTCTTTCATCATGGTCACAGAAAAGTGAAATACATCCGAACGTTAGGTGCAAATGATTTCGGCGCGTTTAGTAGTTCTGAAAATAAGCTCTATGGAAAATATATAAATTTGACTATTGCTCGAGTGATCAAGGAGAATGAAATGGTTGTGGCATGTGGTTCGTGGGAGACAGAAGAGGTGTGTAGAGGGTTCTGTTGGGGAGACCTGAGGAAAAGAGACGACTTGGAAGGTCCAGGCATAGAAGAGAAGATAATTTTAAAATGTATCTTCAAGAAATGGAATGGGGAGGCATGAACTGGATTTTAAAAGGCTCAGAACACGGAGAGGTGGCAGCATTTGTAAATGCGGTAATGAACTTTCAAGTTTCATTAAATGCGGGAAATTTCTTGACTAGCTGAGGACTTGTTAGATTCCCTGAAAGACTCTTGCTGAATGTAGTTAGTTTGTTAGTTAGTTGGTCAGTCAATCAGTCAGCTAGGCGGCCAATCAGTCATTTTGACTGTTCACATTTTTAATGGCTGATAAAGTTCAAGTGGATTTTCAGAATTTATCGGCGGTGACTGTGACAGCGTCTAATGTAATAAATGTTTATCGATGACTCCTAGGTACATACTGCCTCCATGAAGGTGGTAGCAGTTTCCTCTGATTTTTCAGTATGTATCTGCCTGGTTATATGGCTTAACGTCCCAGAAGACGATTATCTGGAGGGCGACCTCAATTAATATTCTGCATTTTTAGTATAGTCTGAACTGCATAACGTACACTTTCAGTACAAAGTAGAGGCAAAATAAAACTAAAGACTGTAACACTCGTCGGAAACCTCATCTGAAGAAAGCCGGAACTGCAAATTCTGGGCCAGTTCTACAATTCCATCGGCAATAATTTTGTACGGCATGAACTGTTTTTGTGACGGCTGTTGAGCGGATATTGGAGAAATGTTTGTCACATAGAAATGTAAATTGTCTAGACGCACGAACTGTTAACGACATGTCCAAGACGAAAATAATCTGTCGCTTCAACAGGAATAAAAGATGAAAAAGTATGAAATTGAATTTAACTTTAATTTGCAAATTATTCAGAAGAATTCTGAAGGAAAAATCTGTACTAAAGGAATGGACTTGTTTTTCTTAATTCCGGTCGTAGCGAGGTTATTTCAAATCCACTACATGTCAGATTCTTTCTCGAAAGGACGGGTAATTATAAAACTCTAAAATCATTGTAATATATATAAACCGGATAAGCATTTTTTACAGGTACACGAAAGGACACAAAATGACATTATTAGTAAGTCTGAACAATTCGTAAAGGATACCTTAAATGCTGACTTGCGTTATTTTGTGTATTTTTTATTTATAGTTAAAGACATTTTCTACGTCTTATACTAATTTTTTGGATAGTAGAATGATTTTAAATGCTGTGTAAATATACAGGTACGGCCAAAATGAAGGCACATTCCCGCAATTCGTGAGGTAGAATGGAAGACGACTACGGATAAGCAATTCATTGCAGCCAGCTTCTGGGTAGAGATTTGAACCTGTGAACTGAAGTAGGAGTGCTTCGCCCACACAGAGCCCTTTTTACTTGGACCGACTTATGTTCTCGAGATATTAAGAAGTACAGGAGTCGAATCTGGGTGAATGTCACTGATTTTCTTATACAATGAACGTATCGTTAAGTTTCAATAATAAAAGCTTGCGCTAAAACTACAAAACCTTGCACTTGACCTAATTGCGATCTATTTGTTCTGTTTCTTTTCTTATTTTACGTTTAAAATATTTTATACCTGAAAATCATGGGCATTTTTATCAGGCAATTTTCATTCACTTTTCATTCAAATCATTTTGTATGAAGGCAGCAGCACATCTGGTATTCAAATTTGCCTTAGGCTGGTGTCCACACGATAGATGCAGGGTACGCATCAAGCTTAATTAAGGAAAGCGGTTGAAATATTTTTTTTCAGCTCGCAGAGCCACGTCACGCCTAACACACTCTTTGCTCCCTACACGGCAAAGTACTGCTGGGTTTTATAATCTGTATTATAACGTTCAGATAAAGTGATGAGCATGCAATTAAACCAAAATCGATAACGAAAAAGAATTTGTAATCATTTTTAAGCGTTATTAGAGGCGGAAATATACTTGTTCAGGTCCGTAACTTTTTCAACTTTTGTGCAGCTCCAAGGATAGTATGACATATCTTTTCCACTTTGGAAACTATCAGTTAGTTTTCATGTATATATACACACACCCAGTAATTTCTTCCTTCATTGCAGCCTAAAACAGAGCCACCGTTAGACCGTTCGCACGATAGGTGGATGGGAAGGCCGCAGAGAGACCTTAATATTACAACGAAGAGGAAACGACCTTGTTCTTCCAACTTTACAATAAGATAAGCACGTTGCATGATATATCCCCTTGCTGCACGAAGAACAAGGCGACTGGTACAATTAGCTACCCAACAGTAGTTGGGTGTTGCTTCTTATAAAATCGCTTAGCACTCATCTTACGTCCATTTAGATTTTATTTCCAAAACATTCTCGTCAATGTTAATGGGGACGGACATTGCTTCAGGAACCGTATTTAATTCCTTGTGTTAATCTGCCTGGCTTACTCTATGCAGTTAAAGTGCCGTGCAGCCAATACTGACTTGCTGAAGAACGGTAATTGAAAATCGCACTTTATAAATCCCACAGGAGTTTCTGAATTTTACGTATCCTAGGTTATCACTTTTATAACCAGTCTTAAGATGCTATTTCATATCACAGAGTCTTTCTGCGAAGAGTCAAACAAATGCAGTTGCTGACTAAAAATGTTCGTCCTCGAAAGAACAAAAATTGTCATTTGACAGAGAAAAAGTTCGGACCACAAATAAATCGCCAGTTTCTATAAAACAAGACAAACTGAAAGGGCGGGCACTAAAAGGAAAACTGTGCTTCATAATTACATTTCAATATCAAATTTGTTTTAAAATATATACATGGCACTTGTCGTTCCGTTGGTGGTAACGATTTACCTTGCAACAAAAATTGAGATTGTTGACTTAAAGAAACATAACACGGAACACTGCTAATTATCTAAGACGCATTCAAGAAAATAGTTTTTACATTTTTTGTTTTATGTTGTTTCGTATGTATTCAATTTTATTTCGTATCTGACGAAAATAGAAAGTACTATACCTGATGCGTGAAAAGGGGACGAACATTTTTACTGAGCCTTAAAATATCTTTAGTCCAAAATACATTCACACTCTTGTGCACTACGATATTCAGTGTACCGTACCAACACATAATTGTCACAAGAAAACTTCCACTAAAAAAGCAAACTTTATCGTGGGATTTTCTGACTTACTTGTTTTCAAAACAATTAATGTGAACTCTGTATCAATTTAGATCTAAAATATACCAGGAGCACCCACGCGGTGGTGCAGTTGGTTGAGGCACTGCGCTATAAGCCGGAATGTGGTAGGTTCGATTCCCGATGGTGTCATTGAAATTTTTCAGTGATACAATCATTCCAGCCCCACTATGGAATATTTCCTGCTGGTAAAGGCGGCCGGTGCTTAGGGCTGACAACCTTACCACCTTCGTGTGTCGATTGTCTTGAAATATGGGAACCTCAACCCTCTAGAAAATTCAGGGTATTTACAGGGACTCCTTTACCTTTCTACGAGGAGCAAACTAGTTACAGTTCTCATTATATTCGCAACGCCTCTGTTTCGAATCGTAGGCAGCAGTTCAATTCTGCTGTCTATGGTATTTTGGGACATTACAAAAGAAATAGAAGCAATACTTTCGGATAAGCCAAGAATGCTTCCTTATTTTCTTTTATGAACCAAAATGTAGAAGTTCGTACGTCCGCAGTGATAACCATAGAAATTATAGACAGCAGTTAGCTCAATTTCACCACCTGTAGAAATATCAGGCTACAATGTGGAGCATTAAACATTAAATTTGTCTAACACCAGGTTAAAGACTGAACGAGTTGCTCACCGGGCAATGTATTTGGAAAATGTGTAATTCTAATTTCGGGAAGGCCATCGATTACCTTGACTGAGGTGTAACGTGCTATTTGTCACTCCTACTAGGATAATGGCCTACTCTATTTAGATAACAACCACTTATTGCCAAACACTTTGTAATGTATCCTTCACCATTCAAGGTATAATTCCACGATATATAGTGTGCGATACGGGCAGCGTCGTAAAATATGTCACGAATGTAAAATATTCAGTTTTGCCACACTGCTGACTGACATGCACTTCACTCATGTACTCACTCCCCATCTCACGGTCGTGGGTGAGTGGTCAACACACTTTACTTCTTATCACAATGTCCAGTCTCAATTCTGGATTCAAAACCAGGTTATCCTAACAGAGGTTGGTTCTTTTTGTTTTTCTCTAGTCCCTGGCAACACTGAACTAGTCCCTCAAAACAGAAAAAACCAATCATTTTTTCAAAATCATCCTCCCATTCGGAATGACAAATCTATTGGCAAGTATGAAGTAATGAGGCCAGTTTTAACTTATGCTAAAAGTCTTTACTCTTTTCTCTTTGTAACAAAATCATAATAAAAGGCTTAACTCTATTCCTCATAGGATGAAAGTTACAAGAAATGCGTAACTTAAGTCAGAAATAACGATGTCTTATTTGTATATCTTTTATTCAGTTTCGTTCTTCGCAATGGTTTCTGACTTAAGCTGTTCTTAATGAGCACCAAAGTTAATGCTGACATATTTCACAAATAAAGTAAAAGACAAAGCGCGCATTGTCACACATTAATTACTTGATTTTTGTCATTCAGTCACGTCAATAATCATGCTTGAATATGACCGCTGATGTAGAAAATTTTAATTCCTTGTACTTACATGGCTGCCCTGACTGTGTGTCAGCAACAACATAGCAAGTTTTTCTGCTGTGTTGCCTTCTTCCACGGATAATTTCTCTGTGACGCCACAAGACAGACGTTTGTTTTGTTGCGTAATTACGATTCGGTTTCGCTTTCCTTACCTGCTGGTGTGACGACTAATTACTCAGTGACCGGTGAGAATTGTTGAGTCCTTGTGACGGTAGTGTTCACTGCACAAACAACTATTTTAAAACAAATATTCTCGCCGTCTTTTCACTATGCAAGCACTACATGGATCAGACTCCAAATACCTCTCACGAAGACGGGTCCTCAGCCAACGGCTAGTGAAACACGCTGACCTTCAAGATTCAACAAACAGGAAGACCTTCAACAAAGTGTACAACTTTGCTACTAAAAAAAAAAAAAAAAAAAAAAACCCACACCCACCCCCACCCTCTCACAAACCCTTATAATATATTTAAAAAAAAAAAAGTTTATATATAAAGAAAAATAAAAATTTTTTTTTGAGGTTTTTTTTTTTTTTTTTTTTTTTTTTTTTTTTTTTTTTTTAGTAGCAAAGTTGTACACTTTGTTGAAGGTCTTCCTGTTTGTT
>Ga0131853_10016089_pt1 | contig 13670 bp, 24 predicted proteins | sample TergutLab28metaG_FD_92764 | JGI IMG/M metagenome (GOLD analysis project Ga0131853, IMG submission 92764) | Labiotermes labralis P1 segment gut microbial communities from Petit-Saut dam, French Guiana - Lab288 P1 (version 2) (version 2) | ecosystem: Host-associated > Arthropoda: Insects >... | reverse complement strand
TGTGTGTGGTGTGTGTTGTGTGTGTGTGTGTGGTGTGTGTGTGTGGTGTGTGTGTGTGTGTGTTGTGTGCGTGGTGAGTGTGTGAGTACGGTATGTGTGTGTGTATGTGTGTGGTAGGTGTGGGTGTGGTGTGGTGTGTGGGGTGGTGTGGGGTGTGTGCGGTGTGTGTGTGTGGTGTGCGTGTGGTGTGTATGTGGTGTGTATGTGTGTGTTGTGAGAGTGTGTGTGTGTTGTGTGTGTGGTGAGTGTGTGTGTACGGTGCGTGTGTGTGCGTGTGTGTGGTGTGATGTGTTTGTGTGTGTGGGGTGTGTGTGTTGTGTGAGTGTGTGTATGGTGTGTGTGTGGGCGTGTGGTGTGTGTGTGTGCGGTGTGTATGTCTCTGTGCGGGTGGTGTGTGTGTGTGGTGTGCGTGGTTGTGTGTGGGTGTGTGTGGGTGTGTGTGGTGTGGTGTGGTGTGTGTGGTAAGTGTGTGTGTACGGTGTGTGTGTGTGTGTGTGCGAGTGTGTGTGTGGGTGTGAATGTGTTGGTGTGAGTGTGTGGATTTGTGTGTGACTGATGTCTCTGTGTGGTGTGTGTGTGAGTGTTGTGTGTGTGGTGTGGTATGTGTGTGGTGTGCGGATGTGTGAGTGGGTGTGTGGTGTGTGGTATGTGTGGTGCGTGTGGTGTGTGTATGGTTTGTGTGTGTCGTGTGTGAGGTTAGTGTGTGTGTCGTGTGTGTGTGTTTTGTGTGGTGTGTATGTATGTGTGTGGTGTGTGTGATGTGTGTATGTGTGGTGTGTGTAGTGTGTGGTGTGTGTGGTGTGGTGTGTGTATGTGTGTGAGTGGTGTGTGTGTGTGTTTGGTGTGTGTCTGTGTGCGTATTGTGTGTTTGGGTGTGTATGGTGTGTGTTGTGTGTGTGTGTGGTGTGTGTTTGTACTGTTTGTGTGTGGTGTGTGTGAGTGTGAGATTTGTGTGTGGTTGTTTGTGTGTGGGTGTGAGTGTGTGAGAGTATGTGTGCCTGATGTCTGTGTGTGGTGTGTGCCTTGTGTGTGTGGTGTGTGTGTTGTGTGAGTGGTTTTTGTGTGGTGTGGTATGGGTGTGTTTTGTGTGGATGTGTGATTGGGTGTGTGGTGTGTGGTATGTGTGTGGCGCGTGTGGTGCGTGTGTTGTGGGTGTGTGCGTGGTGTGTGGGTGTGTGGTGTTTGGTGTGTGTGTGTGTTGTGTGTTTGATGTGTGTGGTGTGTGTTTTTGGTGTGTGTTTGTGGTGTGTATGGTGTGTGTTGTGTGTGTGTGTGTGTGGTGTGTGTGTGGCGTTTGTGTCGTGTGTGTGTATGTGGTGCGTGTGTGTGGGTGGTGTGTGGAGTGTGTGTGAGCGGGTGTGTTTTTTGTGTTTGTCGTTGTGTGTGGTGTGTGTTTGGATGTGTGTGTGTTTGGGTGTGTTTCGGTGTGTGTGTGGTGTGTGTGGTTGTGTGTGGTGTGTATGTTTGTGTGTGTGGTTGTGTGTGGTGTGTGAGTGGGTGTGGGTGTGTTTTTGAGTGGTGTTTTTTTGTGTGAGTGGGTATGTGTTATTGTGTGTGTGTGTGTATGTGGATGTGTGTGTGGGTGTTTGTGTATGTGTGTGTGGCTTGTGTGTGTGAGTGGGTATTTTTGATTGTGTGTATGTGTGTGGTTGTGTGTGTGTGTGGGTGTGTGTGTGTGTGTGTTTCGTGTGTGGGTGTGTGTGTGTGTGTTTCGTGTGTGGGTGTATGTGTGGTGTGTGTGTTTGTTTTTGTGTGTGTGTGATTTGTGAGTGTGTGTGAGTGTGCTTTTTGTGTGTGTGGCGTGTGTGAGTGTGTGTTTGCGTGTGGGTTTGTGTGTGTGATGTGTGTGTGGTTGTTTGTTTTTTGGGGTGTGGTTTGTGAGTGTGTGTGTGGATGTGTTTTGGTGTGTGTGTGTGATGTGTGTGGGTGTGTTTGCGTGTGAGTGTTTATTTGGGTGTGTGAGGCTGTGTGTGAGTGGGTGTTTTTGTGTGTGTGGGTATGTGTGTGTGTTTGGGGTGTGTGTGTGTTTGGTATATGTGTGGTGTGGTGTATGTGCGTGGTGTGCGGGTGTGTGTTTTTGTGGTGTGTGTGTTTGGTGTGGGTATGTGTGTGTTGTGTGTGTGGTGTGTTTTGTGGTGTGGTGTGTGTGTGTGGGTTTGTGAGATTTTGGTGCATGTGTGTTATTTTGTGTGCTTGTGTGGTGTGTGAGTGTATGTTTGTTTGTGATGTGCGTTGTTGTGTTGTGTATATGTGGTGTGGTATATGTGTGTGGTGTGTGTCGGTGTTTGTGTTTGGCGTGGTGTGTTTGTATGTGGTGTGTGTAATTGTTGTGTGTGTGGTGTGTGGCTGTGTGTTTGTGGTGTGTGTGAGCGGTTGTGTGTGTGTTGTGTGAGTGTGTTTTGTTGTTTTGTGTGTGTGTGTATGTGTGTGTGTGGTTTGGGTGTGTTTGTATGTAGTCTGTGTGGTGTGTGTGTGTATCGTGTGTGTGGGTGTGTGTGTCGTGTGTGTGTGCTGTGTTTGTGTGTCTCGATGTGTGTATGGTGTGTGTTTGTGTGGTGTGTGTGTTGTGTGTGTGGTGTGTGTGTTGTGTGTGTGTTTTGGTGTGTGTGGAGGTGTGTGTGTGTGTGGATGTGTGGGTGTGTGTGTGGGTGTGTGTATGTGCGTGTGTTTGTGTGAGTGTTTGGGTCTGTGTGTTGTTATATTATGTTGTGTGTGTGATATGTGTGTGGTGTATGTGTGTGTTGTGTGTGTGCTTGTGATTGTGGTTTGTGTGTGTTTTGTGTGGACGTGTGTGTGTGTTTGTGTGCGTGTTTTTTAATGTGTGTGTGTGTGTGTGGGTGTGTTTGGTGGTGTGTGTGGGTGTGGGTGTGTAGGTGTGCGTTTGTGTGTGTGTGTGTAGGAATGTGTGTGGTTGTTTGTGTGGATGTGTGTAGGTTCGCGTGTGTGTGTGTAGGTGCTTTTGTGTGTGGGTGCGTGTGTGTGTATGTAGGTTTGTTTTTTGTGAGGATGTGTGTGTGTGTATGGGTTTGTGTTTGCGTGTGTATGTGTGTGTGTGTAGGCGTGTGTGTGAGTGTTTGGGTGTGTGTGTGTGTGTGTGTGGATGTGTGTGTGTCTGATTTGTGTGTAGGTGTGTGTGTGGGTTTGTGCGTGTGGGTGTGTGTTGGGTTTGTGTGTGTGGGTGTGTGTAGGCGTGTGTGTGTTTGAGTGTGTGTGTGTGTGTGTGTGTGGATGTGTGTGTGTGTGTGGATGTGTGCGGATATGTGTTGGTGGGTTTGTGTGTGTGTTTTTGTGTGTGTTTGTGTTTGTGGGTTTGGTGTGGGGCTGTGTTTGTGAAGGTGTGTGTTTGTGGGTGTGTTTTGTTGTGTGTGGGTGTGTGTGTTGTTGTGTGCGTGTGTGTAGGTGTGTGTTGTGGTGTTTGTGTGTATGGGTGTGTGTGTATATAGGTGTGTGGTGTGGTGTGTGTTTGAGTGTGTGTGTGTTTGTGTGTGGGTCTATGAATTTTTAGTGTTTGTGGGTTTTTGTGTGGGCGTATGTTGGTGTGGGTTTGTGTGTAGGTTTGTGGTGTGGTGTTTTGTTTGTTGGTGTGTGTGTGGCTGTTTGTGTGTGTGTTTATATGTGTGGTGTGGTGTGTGTTATTTTCTTTGTGGGTGTGTGTGTGTGTGTGTTTGTGTTGTGTTTGTATGTGTGTATGTTGTGTGTTGTTTTAGGGTCTCGGTAATGAATTAACGGTGTTTATCTGTAACAGTGTAATATTTCATAGCGACACACAGCGTGGATACCTTGTCTACAAAGTTAAATGTGACATGCCTATTTTGTCATATTCTAGTTCATGAATCTTGGTACTTCGTCGGGCTTTTGTGATGAAGTTTATGAACTATAAGAACACTGTATTTCCTGAAAGGCTGAATTTTTTTAAACCGCCCATTTAGGGTTCTCTTCCTGGGAGTTGGTCGGCTGAGAGATACAAACGTGATCTTCCGTAAGTCAAACCAAAAGCCATTAATATTGGAAATTATTGTATTGACATGCCTGAGGATGGCCTGAAAATTGCCTCTATACGTAGCATACATGTAAGGCGCAATTAAAATATATCTGTGTTGTGTTCGACCTAGTAATTGTGGGTTATGTATATTTTAAATTGCATAAATGTGGCTGAATGTTGTCTTTCTTCGTTGCTCGATATCTGTATAATTTACAATGGGATCACCTAGCGACACCACGACGGAAAATAACAGAACCCGACGATTGCGACAGTGTCTTTCATTTTCATAGGATATGAATTTATTCCTGTGGGCCGGGTAGCTCAGTCGGTATAGCGACTTAACTACGGGCTGGACGGTACGGGATCGAATCTCGGTTGGGACGGGATTTTCCACACCTGCCCAGACTGGCCCTTAAATTTCGTACCAGTGACCGGCCATATTCCGTACTTCAGGCAACCGAAGGATGTGTGGAATTCCCCCATGACAATGGTGAAATGTTTTTGGTTCATATAGACCTAGCTGGCATGGGAGTATGGCGCATTAGACTGGCTAACTTGGCCCCTGAGGTAAAGGAGAAAAAGTAATGCGAGGCATTCTCCCCATATGGAGAAGTGAAAGAAGTGCATGAAGACACATGATCCAAGGGTTATCGTTACCAGGTCCATAACGGGGTACGCATTGCTGTAACGAACCTTAAAATTCTTCTTCCATCGCATATGATAATAGCTGGTACGAGAGTACTTATTTCGTACGAGGGCCATCCGCCCACGTGCAACGGCTGTAAAGAACAAGGCCACCTAAACCAAGACTGCCCCTGCCGTAGGCAAGCCGGAACGCAACTAGACGACACATACAAACCTTCCTGGGCCAATGTTGTAACACAACGGCCGATGCGTCAACAAACTGCAACAACGCGCGATGCAGTCACGTCTCAACAGAACATACATGAGTTAGGCATGACAGACGTACTGAACGTATTACAACCCAGGCAAGCAGACCCTTCCACATCGGTGAACACTGCCGACGAGGAGTCAAAAATGGACACACACACACACACAAACAATGGACAGGGAAGAACTCAGATCGCAACTGAGCATCAGACAATCGTGTGAAGGAGAGGACGTGAACGACATAGCATTTGACATTGAGAATTTGGAAACCCATAACACAACGTCATTTGCGGATGCACCTACACGAGATACGCCTATTGAGGACACGGGGAGTAGGGCAACCCCACTGGAAAGAGAACACGGGAAAGGGAAATCTTTCGTATACAGAGGAGACAAAAAGGCTGACCCCTCCCTGAACGAAGACGAATCATTGGCGCCACCTAACACCTTTAGCCCTAAACGAATTAAGAAATTTCGGACAGAGCGTGATGCAAACATTCAAAGGGAGAGAACGCGAAGCAAATCTCGCGCTACAAAATCCAATGACGATGCTCTATCAATACGGCCTACAGTGACGTCCTTAAACATCAACGGAATCGCGAATGACACACGGATCCGAATGTTAGAAGTCTTTCTGTGAACTAATGACATTGATATTGTTCTGCTGCAAGAGGTAACAGGCCCTCAACTGCATTCGTCGATATACAAAACACGTGAATATTGGGACAGAAAGACGGGGCACGGCAATCCTTACCAAAGATGGCCTCATACTTACGGACGTCAGATGCCTACCATCTGGGAGGGGAATGGCCGCAATGTACAACGGGACATGTCTGGTAAACATATATTTCCCCTCGGGAGCTGAGAGGAAACAGGAGAGGGAATGGTTTTACAGTGCTGACGTACCTAACTTATTACCAGCCACACAAACAGACGTTATCCTCGCAGGGGACTTGCAACTGCGTGTTGTCACATTCCGATGCCACAGGGCAACGGAACTATAGTCGAGCATTAGACAACTTAGTGACTGGACTTGGCCTCTTTGATGTAGGGGGAACGACCTCAACAAGACCGATATTTACACACTACACACCAGCGGGAGCATCTCGTCTTGACCGCATTTACATTAGTCCTAATCTACAGCGGAAGAAACAACGGGTTGAAACGATAGTAGCGGCTTTCACGGATCATCTCGCGATTGTGATGAGAATGGAGACCAGTGACCCTATACCGGTGCGCGAGAGAGGACTCTGGCGCATGAACACCACCCTACTAGACGAGGCAGGTTTCCGGCAATTACTACAGGAAAAATGGGACTTCTGGCGGACCCACAAGAAATACTACCCCACCACAATGATGTGGTGGGAGATGTACGTCAAACGTATGCTACGACAAACGTTCATCTGGGAAGGAACCATGCGCAGACGTGACAGACGGACGATGGAGAATTTCTGTTATGAAGTGAAACGTAACTTACTTCGGGCACAAACCGATCACGCGATAAAAGCCACAACACTAAAACATATGAAGGCGAAGATTACTCGACTTCGCCATGAGGAGCAAAAAAGTCTATTCCTCAACAATGATGAACGTGACTGAACAGATGTTGAAACCCCGTCTCTATACCACTTCGTTAGGGCTCGGAAGCGACAAGAGACAAGAATGATCCAGGCAATAGGAGACCACAACGGCGCCACACACACACACACACACACACACACACAACTGTGGCAGACATCATGCACATTTTCAAGGACTATATGCAAACGAAATTCGACACCATCCTGGTGGACGGTGAAAGTCTTCGACGCCTGATGGAGATTGTAACTAAAAGCTCCCTCAAGATGCGGCGAACGCCCTAGACACACCGATAACACTGGACGAACTGCGATGCGCTGTACAGAAAGGGAAATCCAACAAAGCTCCTGGTGCAGATGGTATCAGTCAAGACTTCTTCAAAAAGATGTGGGAAAACAATAAAAGATGACCTCCTTGAAATAGCAAACCAGATGTATATAGACGGCATGATCTCTGACAACAAAAAACACGTACTGATAATTTGTGTACCTAAGAAACTAAGACCCACCAGACCAGAAGATTTCAGACATCTGACACTGCTCAATGTTGACCTTAAATTGATGACGCGAATCCTTGCGAACCGCCTAAGCTCATGGCTCACATCTATACTCCATCCAAGTCAGCACTGTGGGATGTATGGTCTTAGCATTTTGGAGGCTATAGCCACTGTACGAGAGGCGATCGCTTATACGGAATACACAAGAACACCCATGCGTATATTATCTATTGACTTCAAAGAAGCATTCGACAATATAGTTCACGACTACCTCTTTCAGCTTTTAGAGTCCTACGGGTTTAGCAAGCAGTTTCAGTGATGCATCCGTCAAATGTATGGGAACGCTACATCGTCAGTCTATATCAATGGCTACAGAACGGGGAAGTTTCCCATCAAATTGTTCAGTGCAGCAAGGATGCCCTCTAAGCATGCAGCTTTTCGCGATATGCATGGACTCTCTACTGTGTGCCCTTGAGTCCACCCTGATGGGGATCCGCGTTGGTAAGAATAGCCACACGTCTGCCGTAATTGCATATGCGGATTATGTAACACTACTATTAACGTCACCGAGTGAAATACCCAAACTAGAAGCCATAGCGGACCAGTACGGGAAAGCATGTAGTACAAAGATCAATATCCAGAAATCGAAAGCCATGGCAGTGGGAATGTGGGACACAACAGTGAACATAATGGGGATACCGTACTATGAAAATCCTCGGCATCCACTTTAGGAACACGACCAGTCAATCGGCACTGAAGAGTTGGTCTGTGGTGACAGATGGGTTACGGGCGCAAGCACGCGAAGCCTACTACAGAGAGCTAAGTCTCAACAAACGAAACCACTTTGTCCACACCTACATGTTAGCCCGAGCGTGGTTCACCGCACAGATCTTTCCGATGCCACCGACCTGTGAACGACAAATCAACACCGCGATAACATGGTTCCTATGGAGAGGGAGCATTTTCAGGGTACCACTGTCCATCATCCAGCGGCAGAAACTAGAGAGTGGGTGGGTCGAGTATTATTATACTTCTGCTTACAAACACAAAGTACTGTCCCAGGAACTTTAACGGTGGATTGGTTTCGGAAGTGGAATCTTCAGATACTGGACCCCAACCCGCCGCAGATCCAACGGATACCAGCTAACATTAAGTACATGCGCCTGTTCGCGATGGAAGGCGCCTACATTACCCCGCAACAGAAGAATGAAACGAACAAAGCATACAAGTGTCGTATTTACGACACCATGATTACACTCTTACGAGAGAAGCCCGAACTCCCAATCATGCGGATCTCACGTCTCTGGGCTACTACGGACTGGACGTCAGTATGGAGCAACCTACATGGAACACCGGTACCTGAAGACATAAAGATGGATTGGTATAGAGCCATACACGACATAATCCCTGCACAAGACCGATTAAACAGAATCAACATGGCCGCAACGAACCTGTGTCGTCACTGTAACGCGACAGATAATCTCTCACATCGCCTAATTGAGTGCGGGGAGGGTCAAGTGATGTGGGATTGGACGAGGGAGAGGCTTGCAACAGTACTACGGACTAAAATGAGACTCATACCGGATGGTTGGCTAGTACGCCCCACTCTTAGCATATGGCCCCCCAAAGGAAGGCGAGCAGTGTTATGGATTCTTGCTAACTTTGTGGCGTACCGTTTGCATCAGCGGCACACGCTGACCTGTCACGACTACTATAACTTTCTACGGAGAGCGAAATGGAAGCTGCAACAAGCGACACGGTGGCACGAAAGAGTGGGAAACTACCTGCGTGTACTCACAGAGGTACCACCACAATGGATTGCACACACCTGACCGTATGAGGTGTGCGGTGTGTTACAGAGCCACCTTATACGAACTCAAGGTACTAATACGATCCTACCTGATGTCACCGGAATGTATGAATATCCTTCCACAACTGTTTAGACACTTGTTTCAAATATAACACACATTGCTCCCCTCTCAGTGAGACTGCCTTTACTTGTAGGCGTCGGTTGGTACACTAGCACGATGTAATTATTGTATATGGATACTGGAATAACCGCACTTAAATTAAAAAAAAATCCCGTTGGGAACGAGATTTTCCGCCCGTCCAGACCGGCCCTGGAGCCCACCCAGCCTCCTGTACAATGGGTACCGGGTCTTTCCTGGGGGTAAAGGGCGGCCGAGGCGTGACGCTGACCCTTCACCCTCTTCTAGCTATACTTCTACTCCCCCTATGGGCCGTACGTATTTTGATGTGTGTTGGACCGTGCATCATTGTGATAACTGAAGAATAAGAACCAACTAGATGCTACTTATTATTTTATTGTACTTCTTATAGGCTCGACATGTTTCTGGCACTACTATGCCTATCATCACGAGCTCACGACTATAATGTTGATTACCACATTGGTCGTCTCGTTCTTAGGCTGCTGTAGGTTGGAGGTTAGGTGCGGTTAGGCTGGACACTACTCCAGCCTACCCGCACCTAACTCCCAACCTACAGCAACCCAAGAACGAGACGACCAATGTGGTAATCAACATTATAGTCGTGAGCTCCTGGTGAAGGGCATAGTAGTGCCCGAAACATGTTGAGCCTATGAGAAGTACAATTAAAATAATAAGTAGCATATAATTGGTTCTTATTCTTCAGTTATTCTATGTATTGTTTGTTTTCTATGTATTGTAGGTTTTGTGTGGTTCTGTGTATTGTTAGTGTGTAAATGTGTACTATACTACTACCACTGGGTGGCTACCCAACTGCAGTTAACAAATATATCATAATCATCATCATCATCATAAACATCAAGGACTGGACCCTTTGGTCCGTTCCGTCTCCAGAGTTACAGCTGCTCGCGCCAACGTTTCTTCGGTCTTCCAATTGTTCTCCATCCTTATGGTCTGTAGTAGTATGATTTCAAAGTGATTCGGTTTTGTGACATTCTTTGCAAGTGTGAAAGCCAGTTCCGTTTGTATTCATCTATCTTGTCTATTATGCCTGTAATCCGTAGTTCGCGGCGTATGTAGTCGTTTGTTTTGTGGTCATAAACGGTGTAGCCTGCCAGAGGTCTCAGTAACTTCGTTTCTGCCACATCAATTCGTTGTCTTTGTAAAGCTGTTAGAGTCAAATTTTCTGACCCATATAAAGATGTAAGTAGAACTAAAATGTTGTATATTTTCAAAATAGTTTCCTTTCTCACTTTCTTAAAAATAATTCTCTTAATAGTACCTATTAATTGTACAAATTTTTCTAATTTAAATTCTACATCATTGGAAAATTTGTAAGATGTACTGCAACCTAGATAAGTAAATTGGCTAACTTGTTCTAGTGTTTCATCATTTATAATCATTTTGTTTCTTAGGTGATTTGTTCCAACGAAACCAAATACTTTCGTCTTTTTTTAGCAATTTCCAAATTATATTCTTTAAATATGTTGTATAATAAATAGACTGCCTTTTGCAAGTTGTCTTCTGTGTCAGAAATAATAAACTGGTCATCTGCAAATAACAGTGTGTTGAAAATTAACTCTTTAAATTATTTACTAGTTTTTAGTTTCTGTAACCAAATCCTAATAACTTCGCCCAAATATAAATTGAATAAAACAGGTGATAGTGGGCATCTTTGTCTCACCCCTTGGGTAATAGCTCTAGAATCTTCAGATATTCCATTACCTGCATTAACTCTTATAATGTTTTCCATATTTTTTTCTGAATTATTTTAATTAGATGATTTGGAATTCCTTTACTTAACATAATATTCCATAATCTGTCTCTGTCCACAGAGTCAAAGGCTTTTTTTAAAATCAATGAACGCAATGTATGTGGGGATGTTAAATTCTCTATGTTTTTCAATTATTTGTGAAACTGAGACTATACAGTCCATGCACGATCTGCCTTTCCTAAATCCGTTCTGCTCTTCTAATAATAGGACCTCTGCAATTGCTATTAATCTCTTTGCAGTAATTTTTTAATAGAGTTTGTGTCCAATATTTAATAAACTAATACCTCTATAATTGTCTGCGTTATTTCTGTCTCCTTTCTTGTGTATTGGTATAACAATGACTGTCCTCCATTCTTCAGGAATGTCTCCGTAAATCCAGCAAATATTTAGGAAATTAAAAAATTTATGTAAAAAACATTTTGGTGCATGTTTGTACAACTCATTATTAATCCTGTCTGATCCTGGAGATTTTCTGACTTTTAATGCTTTTATAGTTGTTTCCAATTCTTCCACTGTAATTAAGTCAACACAATTTTCTGTTAATTTTGCACGTTTCCCTTCTGTGGTGTTATCATTAAATTGTTCAGTCCCAAGTTTTTTTTAGTAATCTAGCCATGTGTGTTCAACTGTTGGGTTAAGTCGCAAATTATATTTTTCAGTTCTGTTTAAATTTCTAATAATTTTATGTGCATTTATCTGGCGTCCACGTAAATCATGTTCAATTCTCGATACAAATATTTCCCAACATCGCCTTTCAATTTTTCTTGTTTCTCTTTTCACAGTTGCCACTAGCCTTTTGTATTCCAGTTTGTCAGTTTCAGGGCGTGTTGTTAGATACCGTCAATAAGCCTTCTTCTTGTTTTCAATCAAGTTTTTAATATCCACATTCCCTAAAATTAAACGCCTTTTGTGTCTTCTCTTTTCCCTTTTGCATAGAGCTTCATTCGCTGCTTGTTGTAGTGTGTTCTTTAAAATTTGCCATTCTATATCAATATTAAGGCTGCATGGTGACTGCATCAGATTTTGCTCTAATCTCCTCTGACAACGTTTGTAATTTTATGCTTGGGTCCTCTAACAAATATACCCTAAAAATTTCTTCTTGCCGTAGAGATCTTTTAGTAAAGATATACCATTTATGAGGTAAACGAATTTTGGAAATTAAAAATTAATGGTTTTCTTTAGCAACATCGTATCCCGTAATAACTTTTGTGTCGTTTACTAAAGGTGATTGTTTCTTGTTTGTTAGAATGTAATCTATAATGGATCTGTAACCTCAGGCACTCCACGTCATTTTATGAATCTCTTTATGTCTGAAAAATGTGTTCGTTGTTTTTAATTCATTTATTTATGCAAATTCTTTTAGTTTGTGTCCAATACTGTTAGTAGTAATTTCACAATTTGCACCCAAAATTCCGTCAATAGGAATATTTCCAACTCTTGCATTATAATCTTCGGCAACGACAATGTAATCGTTTTTACTTATTTTGTCTATCTGATCTTGGAGGTTTTCATAGAATTATTCTGTTTGTTCTGTTTTCCCCTCTTCGGCGGCATAGACAGTTAGTAATGTTAAATATCCTCTTTGCAATTTGTATCTTAATTGAAGAATTCTTTCATTTACAAACACGTAACTATGTATTCTCTTTTTAAATTTGGCTTCAATCATTATTGCTAAAGCTGCGGCTGCTCTTGTATTCGTTGGCACACGCTGTACAATAAAATATAGTCGTCCAACCCTTGCGAACCCTTTAATTTCTTTTTGTTTCTGGTATCACTTCTATATCTACATTTTTTAAAATTCTTCCTGCAGCAGTTTCTCTTTGCCATATAAACCTCTGACATTCCAAACGCCTATTGTCATTAAACCTATATTCATTGTTCTCTTTCTCGCCTTAGTTGTCATTTGTGAATCAGCCCTGTGCTTCCTCTGGAGATTCTGAGTTGGGTAGGGTGTCCTCAGGATGGATAACCAGTCCCTCACTGAGTAGGTTTGGTGGTAGCTAACCTCAGGGCCTCCAAACATGCCCGTTTTCTGTAGCGGTGTGCGCCCTTACCCGAAGGTCTCGGTTTTGAGGCGCCGAGGATTCGCCTTCATCCGCTCCTCTCCGCTACAACTAAAGTTGCATTGCCCAGGGATCACGATCGAGGACGTGAGGAAGTCGGATTTGCTGGCAGAGCTGACCGATGTCTTGCCAGACGGTTTTTCCAAAGATTTGTGGCTATTATCTGTCGGCATCGATAATAACCCTTGGGGCCAGTACCGGCCTTTGATCCCTGTTAACAAACATATCAAACATCAAATTCAACATCCCATTCGTTAACACTCTCCTTCAGTCTCAACGTCCGCCGAAATATGAGGCAACCCAACCAACATCTTAGAATAACGGGTTATCTATTTCTGTACGTAAATGTTACCTTGTACGTTCGTTATAACGAACATATGGTTTACTATATATTACCGTCACAGCCTGGCAGCCTGACACAATGGATAATGTCCGACAAGTCCAGTCACGATTGTGAGGAGCATAATTTTGGCGATGGTCAAGCTTACGACCTGTCAAGTGACTAAGCGGCCGTCGTGTGCAGCAAGAATAAGCTAAATAAAATACGGTATAATCTCCTTTATAAAGCCTAGACTGACAGAAGCCATGTACTGTATATGTACAATTGTAATCATTTCATTTGTTACGTCCTCTCGAAATGTATGTACATATTTAAATATATACATTTGACGTAGGGGAAGACACTGACCCAGGACAGGCCTGTTCTGTCCTCAGAAGGGACTCCCCGTGGCTAATATGCATGCCGCGGTCACACTCAGTACTTACTTGTAATAATATCTGGTCACGAAACCCTCGGGGTGGGGAGTGTAGACGTACAGATTAACCTTTAGACGCCTAATGTCAACTATAGTGGTCGTACCGCACCGCTAACCTCTAAAGTTGCATTTTATATATTTATTCAACAAATATAGGTACTGAATATTTTAAACATGGTGTATAC
>Ga0131853_10016088_pt1 | contig 13670 bp, 5 predicted proteins | sample TergutLab28metaG_FD_92764 | JGI IMG/M metagenome (GOLD analysis project Ga0131853, IMG submission 92764) | Labiotermes labralis P1 segment gut microbial communities from Petit-Saut dam, French Guiana - Lab288 P1 (version 2) (version 2) | ecosystem: Host-associated > Arthropoda: Insects >... | reverse complement strand
GGGGGGAGGTAAGAAAAGAGGGAGAGAAAGAGGGGGGGGGGGGGGGGGGGGGGGGGGGGGGGGGGGCCACCAGATACTTTTTCTAAGAAATTTTTTTTGCTACTGAGTTGAAGAGTGGCAAATACAAAAACTGAGGTGAGAGTGGGTGAAAGGGGTGTATGTGTATTAAAGACTGGTTCAAATCAATCCTACCCCTCTTTCTCCTTGACTTGTCTCCTAATACCCATGGTTGATTTTGGCCCCTCTCCCCACTGCTGTGCTATTAGCCAAATTACCACTATGCAGAGCAGCATAATCAGGTTCATATTTTGTGGACAAAAGCACATTCTGCCAAAGATATTCACAAAGACATACTTCCTGTGTATGGTGAGAACTGTTTATCACATAAGGCTCTATACCCAAGGTTTCAGATTTTCACACAAAGACATTTTGCAACCAGGCAACAATAAAAGACCAGGTCACTGAGTGAAAATCGCAACACATGTGGCTGTGAGCCAAGTTCCTCGCTAACACCAATATGAACAGTATGAATTATAATTTTGAACCATACAAGGTGAGGGTGTTAACACTGGTTAGAATGGTAAATTCCAGCTTATTTTTCCATTTCTTGGACCATCTGCTTATAACGTAAAGTTTTTTCATGCAGCCCGATTGTCAACTTACTTCATACATGTATTACAGTCTCTTACTATGGCAGTTTCAGAGATTTTCCATTCTCATCCTAGACCTTACATTGTGCTGGTGGAGAAAGCATGTTCATCAGCATGTTTATATTTCTTCTGTCCTTGACACCATGGCTGTCAAGTTACCTCCACCCTAGTCCCTATGCCACCCCACTTCAAACTCATTTTCTGTCCAATACTCCTTGGCACTGCTCTTCTATTTGTTCTAACAGTCCCACAGCTGTTTAATGTCACAGTATGTAATCATCAAATAACAGCTGTTTAATGTCACAGTATGTAATCATCAAATAACTCTGGAGATTAAATGTCCATGGACTATTTGCATCCCACATTTTCAGACCCTGCAGTAAGTCTAGTTACAGATGCATCAACACCTGTCATTGAGGAAGTCACGTGGTTCCAATCTTGGCCTCAGTATGCATCATATTGTACACAGACCTACTATACATATCTTTTAGTTATCACGCTACTAGTAACTTTTATGCCAAACCTTTGTTTCTTCAATATAAATTCTTTGCAAATGACTCTGCCTTGGCAGAACACAAGACTTTCATATGCTACGTGTTAAGATGGGCTGTAATATTTAGTTTATGTATCACTGAGCTAGTACTGTACACAGTGAATTGTACTTTAATATTTGGAATATTTTATTTTTAAAAATTTGATACATAGCACATGTACAAGGAGAAGGTTACAGTTCCACAGACCAGTGACAAACCTTGCATCATATCAGATAGTTGTGTACTATACAAGTACAAAAGTTTTTAACATTTTACATAAATGTATTGCAGATTTAATGGATGATAAGAAACAAAATGTACAATCATTAAGAAGTCTTTTCACTGAACACTATTTTTTACTGTATTGTTGAATTTTTAGATTAGCGTGTAACTTAAATGTAGTGCTGTGTTATGAAGAATGCCCAAGTGCATAGAATAACAACCATAATAGAAGAGACACTTAGAAGAGAAAAAAGGCTGCTCCACTGTCTTCTTGGATGTGGCCCAAGCTTTTGATAAAGTTTGGCATGAAGGACTCTTACACAAAATTGAGCAGCTCCTACCAGCAGAATGCAGACATCTGCTAAAATCTTACCTATCCAATTAATACTTCAGAGTTAAGCAAGAGGATGAGTACTAAGAGCTCAAACAATTAACGCTGGAGTACTGCACGGAAGTGTATTAGGCCTGGTCCTGTATCTACTATACACAAGCGACTTCCCACAATCTGAAGAAGCTACCATGGCAACTTTTGCTGATGACACTACTATCATGGCAGTACAAGACAGCGTTGAAGAAGCTACAGAAAAATTACAACGAGCAGTCAACAAAGTAAACAACTGGACCAGAAAATGGTTAATTAGACTAAATGAAGGCAAGTCGGTACATGTGGACTTTACCAACAAAAGATGTCAACATATACCGATAACTATAAATGACAAAGTCACACCTCACTCAAACACAGCAAAATACCTTGGCATGATGCTGGATGCCAAGCTGTGCTGGAAGGCACATGTCAAGAAAATATGCAAAGAGTGGAATAAAATAAAAGAAAATGTAGTGGCTCATGGGAAGAAGATCGGCCCTGTCGATACACAATAAGCTGATGCTGTACAAGCAAATGTTGAAGCCTGTGTGGACCTACAGCATCCAGCTGTGAAGATGCACGAAACAGATCAACACTGCCATCATTCAACGATTTCAAAACAAGGCACTTAGGAACATCGTTGATGCACCTGGGTATATCAGAAATGCCGACCTCCAAAGGGACCTTCAAATGGAGATGGTTAAGAATGAAATTGGAAAGTTTGCTAAGAAGCATGAAGAAAGGCTTCTCCACCATGACAATTTTGAAGCGATCCAGCTGCTCAACAACAGTAAACTAGTGCTATGGCTTAAAAGAAAAAACCTGTTTGAGCTGGTGTAGTGATCATTAAAAGCAGAGCACAGTGAAGTGCACCATACACATGATTAGTGTCTGATAAAAACAGGGCACACTGTTAATGCAGTAACCACCACCAACAAAGGAAAAGACAATGCGTAAGAAAAAAAAAAAACTAAAGATAGGTAGAACCGCTGGGTGACACCTGAAGTTAATATTCACTTAGCAATTTAAGTCAGAGCAAAATAGCTTGTTGGTCTTAAGACTAAGTGTTATTGTAATTAAGTGCTGATAAGTTGCTTAATAATAATAAAAAATGGAGAATGCTGTATGTAATGTTTGAGATTGCTTGATAAATGTATTATTCTGTTTTATTGTTTAAAGAGTGTGTTCTGTGTGTTACTATGAAATAACTGCTTGTCAATTGCGAATTATGATATATTACATGTTTCAAAACCACAGCCATAGGGCAAACTGATGGATCAATGAAATGTAAATGTAATGTAATGTTCATTTTTGTTGTCACTGAAATGCATAGATTTGAGAACATGAAAGAATCTGCCTTGTCATAGTGTTTATACCGTTTCATAGTGCTTCAGATGAACACGCAACAGTCAGGTCCTACTATCAGCTGTGTTACGTCACATCAGTACTTTTTGCCATTCTAATGCACAGGGTGCAACACATGAAGTAACACCAGCAATGAATGAGACTGAAGCCTGCCACTTCCACAAGTATTCTATTGTTCTGACTGAAGAAACTGCAATGTTGAACACAAAACATGAAGCTAGAGTACTCCAGTCACATACAAATCCTTAAAGCTGAAGGTACTACACCCACCTTCAATGCCACATAGCACTAAACACTTCGAGAAAAATTTCTTTGGGTTTCCTCCCCTAGTGATTTCAAGATAGAATATACACTCATTCATAAGCACTCAGATACGCCACTGTTCTATGAAATATAAACAGTCACTAACCTAAACAGCTTGCTATATGCATGTAGAGTTGACACCAAACTTTGTAGAATTGTGTATTGGACTGATCTAAGCAGATATTTGAAATTAATTATTCCATACAAAATTTAAAACCAACATTCACTTAAAAAGGATCATAAACTAAGCTGTATAGAAACAAGTGGACTGTTATGAAACCTACAGAACAGGTAGTTGGATCCCTTCTTAAGAGTGTACTTTTTATTGGAAGTGTTTAGGATTAAATATGTATGAAAACAAGGGACAATTTTGGTGGGTGATGAAAAGAACATTTAAAGCAAAAAGAAGCCTGGCTGTCAGCACCCACACTGGAGTTTAAATCTGCAATACTCCGAAGTTTAAACAGACCACAACTGTGGTGCACAGCATTTTGACATACCACACTGTCACACCTGTCACATCCACGTGGTTGTGAGATAATGTTGCACATAACATACTGTTAAATATATAACTGAACAAGTGTTGCCAATTACTTCAAATATGTCCTCCCACTCACTCCTCATGTTTATATTTTCCATCTACTGCTATACACTTCACATTCTGATAGCATGTTTCACTGACAATATATTTCACACATACACACGCATGCACACATATAAAAGAAAGGTAAAGGTAAAAGGTAAAGTGTTCCCGTTACAGGCCCGGTGTGGTCCAGAGGGTGGGTAGATGTATAGTTCTACTCTTCCATAACTGCAGCACTAGAAGGGGATGAGTGGTCAGCAGCACACCCCGGCCGCACTTTACCCCCGGGAAAGACCCGGTACCCATTTTACAGGAGGCTGGGTGGGCCCTAGGACCAGTCTGGAAGGGCAGAAAATCTCGTCCCCATCGGGATTCGATCCCGGACCGTCCAGCCTGTAGTCATTCGCTATACCAACTGAGCTATCCGGCCCCATATAAAAGAAAAGAATCTGTAAAGTGTATAAGGACTACCTTCTTAATCAAAATAACAGAGGAGGGTGCATGAATTATGCAAAGGAAGGCAAATAATCACTTAGGTTTCAAAAGTGTGAGACATAATTACCTCTTGGAATGACACCTGGATCCATAAATGTAGCCAGTGTGAAGTTTGCAATCACAAACAATGTAATAACACCTTGGTAGGCTGGAACCCATGGATGTGATATGTAGGAACGGCATCTGGAAACAGCACAGAACTGTAAAACAATCACTATAAATTATTAAAATACTCCCAGTGAACACTCTGCAGCATCAATGTGTTTAAATTCAATTTGTTTTATGCTGCAAATGCATACAAAATCTTGTCAATTTCTGTGGCCCTGGGGTCAGCTCAGCCTCTAAACTGAAATGAGTACCAGGAATATTTCTTGGAGGGTGGAGGGCTGACAAACTTACCACCTTCATGTGCGAAATGTCTTGAAATTTGGGAGGCTCAACCTGCTGGAACCTTCAGGGCCTGTCCAGGGACTGATTTACCATTACCTTTTACCTCACAAAATTGTAATCACCTCATAGTTAATGTGGTGGAAAGTGTAAAATGTTTAATATACAAAAACTGTAAGTGAATTCACTTATTTCATCTAAAATATTAGTAACAAATTACTCATTATTCACAAGACTAAATTCTCTTATTCATAATTATGACCAAGGTGTGCTAGATAACTTGTAACTGATTCACCTGTATGTACACATTGCTACCAGTCTGGCAATGCAGTGGGACCTTGTATTTACCATGCTTCAATTGCCACAGTTGTTTGCATTCAAGCTTAATACCAAGAACAATAATAAAAGATAAGGACAATGCTGCTGCTGCTGATGAAGACAACAACAATGATCCACCTCATCTAAAGACATTTAAATCTGCTTTGTTTTATTAGAAGAATTAAAGAAAAGAGTAAGATACGTGAGAAAGAGAATGTAGGTGTTGTAGAAGACAGCAATGTAGGCAAGTTTCAAATGGAGGAACAGGAAAAGATGGTTGGAGGGAAACAGAAAATAATACATTGTTTTACTGTATTGTGTTATATGTAATTTAATGAAAGTAAATTGCAATTTAATAAACCTTTTTTTTTTTTTACTATTATTCTGTTAGATTGACCTGTACTCTGGCTACTCAAACTTGATTTACACTTTTTTTCCACAATAATTTATAAAAATCCATTACAAAATCATACTCCATATATACATTAAAATAATGTCGGAAACTTTTATTACTGTAACACAGAAACTTTAAGACAAATGTGACAATTCTTGTGTCAAGGAACTAAACCTCATCGTTCCTGAAAGTGTTAAAAAATTCAGTATGCACTGTATTTTCCAAGAACACAATCCTTGAACACATGGATTTTTACTGTTTGTGATTTACAGCAATGCACACTTTATCACAAATGGTATCATCACACACCAATCAACAACAGTACATTCATCAAAATTTATTTTCAATCACAGTCACTTAAGTTCCATGCTGTCATTATCACATACCCCTTTCTTATACAAATTTATTCAGTAGTGAATTTCAAATAATCTCCAAAGTACCATACCAAAATTAAGAACCAGTCAGATGTGGATGTGGTCTGTAAAGGTGTTAATTTGCCAGAAATTTGTCCAAGTTACGTACCTAACCCATTTAAAGGTTCAATTGTATCATAGAAATGCAAGAAACCAATATTGTGGCACAATATCTCTAATGGTTAAATTTTCTGAATGGGTTCTATAAAAGGTAGCAAATCACTATCAGCTTTCATGGAGGACTATGTTCCAGGGAGTCAACTGTATACACTTGGTACAAATCTATTTACGAGAGGAACTAGTCACTGCCACACAACTCCCCTCTGACAAAACTGTATAAATTAAATGGATGCATTGGAGAAACTTTGGTAAAAACATAACACAAAAATCACACCAAAGACTACACAGTACAATAACACTTTGCCCAGTGTGGCTTTGTCTAGGTATACTTACTTACTTACTTACTCCATGGTGCAGAGTCCTTCTTGAGAAGCTAACTGGTTTGCAGCTAGTCAAGAAATTCTCCGCATAGTTTAAATAATTAAATACATAAAAAAAACTGCCAAATGCTGAAATGTTTCAATACATGCAGAAAAACACAGTTACTCACTGAACTACCCTCCAAGATGGCAACATCAGCTACCAACGATCTCTGTAACTATTTAATGTCCAAAAATGTTATGCATTTCAAGTGACCAGGGACCCCTAAGTATCTGCATTCATGCAATCCTGTCTGATAAAGCGGAATGGAAGATAATCACCGAGAAGGCTAAAACCCATAGGGGGGTGTAATGACAGTGAAAGAAGAAGAAGAGGAAGAAGTGGAAGAAGAAGAAGAGGAGGAAGGAGGAGGATGGAGAGGAAGAGGAGGAGAATAAAGAAGAAGAAAAAGAAGAAGAAGAGGAAGAAGAAGAGGAGGAGGAAGAAGAACACCACCACCACCACCAACAACTGTCCGATAAAAAGTATATACAATACAATTTTGCCCAATATGCCATGCTCACTGCAGTGTCTAAACCGGCCTTAAATGTGGAAGTCAAGACATAAGATTCTAGGATGGGAACATTTGGAGGCAGCTGAAAGCAACATACACCAAGAATGTCTCTACACCATCTTTCATAATTAGCTCCATTTTTTGAAGCAAGATTTGGAATACGAGCAAACAAAGTGGAAGGATTAGGTATAGAAAAACCTGTATCAAATAAGAAGACCTCCTTGGTTGGCATAACATATCCCATTAACTATCACTACAGGAAGAAAATACAGCAGCCTTAGAGGGAAGATATATATCACATTTAATACAAAATTTTTTACTACTCATCATTCAACAACAATTAAAAAAACTCTTCTTGCTGCCTAAGAAACAATATTTATGAGTAAATACTGAACTGCAATCAAAATATGTACCAGTGCCTGTGTGCTGCCATGTTTCCTCACATGAAGTAATATAAACCCATGAAGGATATGGTTTGCCAGTGGAGAGTTTTAATTACTAATATAAAAACTAATAGCCTAACCATGGTAATCACATTTGCTTTTTCCTTTCACTAAATGGCAGCCAAGTCTGTCACTAAAATGAAACCTCAATGCACAGCTTTTATGCATGTTGGCAAACATGACATACGTTACTGTTAGAGCCTAAACCTTATGTATGCTGGAAACTCCAACTTAAGTTTGTTACTAACATTAAAGCCCAAAAACCTAATTTCAGTAAATTATATTTTGTGTTTTAACTGGGCTCAATATAAAAAATTTGATAACTGTGAATCTGACCTTGGTATTTAATTCTGTGGCACTTTACCTACATAGAAATCTACAACATGTTTCTGTGACATATGTTGAGCAATCCTGACACAATATTGTGCAAACTCTGAGAGATGCAAAGATGAAATACAGCAAAATGTCAGAATATATTATGGCAGCACGCCAGGACCACAAATGTGTGTATATGGAGCATTACTTTTAATACTTTGATACCTATAGCTTTATAAGATCAACTGAAATATGATTTCTAAATTATTCCTACCTACTTATTTATTGACAACTTATACAGTGACAATCATCATATTCTTATTACATATTATATATATATATATATAGTATACCAATCATTTATGACAAGTTGCCATAAACACTGCACGTGTTCACAAAACTTGTAACTCGCTGAAGATGGCCAGGGTACATGGTCAAAACATGTGAGAGCTTTATACAACAAATATAAAAACACTGTGCGACTAGTAGATAGTGAAATTTGTGTGCAATAGACTGTTACACAGACGCTGTAATACATCAAATATTATAACGGCAAGTTCACTCATAACTGCCGCTTCTTTCTATTCATGAATTAAAAGGCACTTAATGAAAAACAGCAGACAATGAATTCTTGGTGAGATATAAGGGCACTACCAATTCTGATTGCACTAAAAAAATCAAGCTGTAGGTAAAATGCTCACCCATATGGATTTGAAGCTTCTGAAGCAGAAATACATCTGCGAGTAAGAAGGCTTTGACAATTTACTGGTCAGTTAAAGCTGAGAGACAAGTTCAAATTCTGTACCTGCATTTCGTACACGCGTAAAAGCATGCCCAAACACAAAAAACTGATCCACAAGTGCATGTATAACAAAAGACAGGAAATGTAACCAATGGAAATGACACCATAAACCGAAAAGTTGTGCATGACAGACGTTCAATTGCAGGGCTTCACGGAAAATATGCCTGCAGAAACAAGTGTCAAATTCATAATTCTGTAAACCCATCTTGTTCACGAGTGCTCTTCATTACCAATTCCCCAGTAAAGTATTATATGACGCATTTAAAAAAGAACGCAAATATCTTTCACGTGTTTATGTTTGAAATAACTGTAAAAACTGACAAATGTGACACCAACATTTGCTACACAAAGAGAATGGTAACACAGCTTCCAACTTATAAAATACTTCACTGTTTGGTTCCTGTGTTTAATTAGCCTTTCTTCACCATCACAAGCTAAATCTCTGCAAGTTTCAGTCTTCCATGTGCAGATTAATTTCACTATTGGTATTTTACTGGTCTTTTCTGTGCCACCTCCGGTTTCATCGTAATAAACAAATTCACTCTACTTACGGGAAATAGAAGAACAACGTCGTTGTTCCCAACAGCAATACCCAGGCAAATGTAGCAGGTATAAATTTCGTGAAACTATCACATTTCGGCATTATGTTTCTCAAACAATAATTGCAGACAAAATTACTCGCAAAGTTTTCTGCTACAAGTCAACATGGCCGCACCTATTCACTGCCGAACTACATTTCAAGCGATTTGTACAATACGCGACACCAAAAACTACCAATGTTATGAGAAAGCACACAGCACGCTGACACGAAAACGGTACTCCATTCTACCTGATGACTCCCTGGAAACCAATAACATAAGTACGATATTACACAGTTACTTTACTTTAATGTCAAATAATGTATTCATCCGCGCGAAAGTCTTCATGCACAGCCTTTGAAATCAAATCAACTCCGTCATCAGCATGTCAAAAAATAATCGGATGAAAGGCACCGGTGTGGGAGGAATCCTAATACATGAGAATTGTAGAACGGTACTCCCCATACCCACGTAAAGCATGGGATATGCGTGAAAATTGGTGCTACGAATCAACGATGCGCGGTAGATCCAGGCTTGCGAGCTGCACGTGCTATAGACAACGCTTAGGCGCGTATCGTTTCAAATGGATATCAGTCACTGAATGTCCATTTTGTGAATTATCAGTGGTCATTATTCTTGCAAGACAGTCATAGAATGTCAAGTTGTCAACCAGGTAGATTTCAGTATCATTATACAAGTCAATGAATGGTAAATTTCCAAATAAATGGATGTCTGTATTATTATGTGAGTCGCTGGGTGCCCAGTTTCCAAACATGCAAACATTATTTTATGTTACCTCTGCTGTGCATATTCTTGCAGTCAATATATTAACCAATTAGTGCACTTACTATAACACAATAAAAGCAATTAATGACTTTAATATAATACTATAAAATACAATTAATGACAACTATGAAACTCCTACATATTCTGGCATGGGATGCCATTCTCAGAGATTTTTCTAGAACAAAGGAATACAAGTCCAACTTGCTGATAGCATGTTAGACTTGTATTCCAAGTACAGAGTTGAATGGAGAAGAGTCCAACAATGACTGGAGAGTCACACTGATAACGTCAGACTTATTCAACATGGTTGAGTTCATCTACCATTGACAAGAACAAGGAAGAGACTGATGAAATGGACAGAACCATTTTAATTGCAATCTTGGAGCTGTCTGCAAGTTGCTCAGGTGCAGGGCTCACCAGAAGTAATCATTGTGAATGGTCTTCGAATAATATTAACATTAATTTACCAGTGAGATTCTATGACCTCTTTCTGCTTAAATGGGTTATTAGTGAGAGTCAGTAATATAAAATGAAAGGGATGAGGGAAATTTTAAAGGAATTGGTTGTAAATATATCGGCATTGTTTTACGGATTTTAATTATGTAATATCATTAAGGCTACTTCTACCGTATTTCTCCACAAACCCCAGGCCTTATGAGAGTGCATATAATTATTCAGAATCATTATAAGTCAGGCCAATCTCACATGATCTGATCCCTTTAACACCCTCTCTAAATTGTGAGATGGTGGCAGCTACCCTTGTAGCAGGATGATCACTCCAGTGATTCGACCCACTATATGACAAAATTGAATACAATTCCTACACCCTGATAGCATGTTGGACTTTTATTCCTTTACTCTAGAAGACCACCTGAGGGTGACACTCCACCACCAAAACATGGAGTTTCATGCTTGTTATGAATTGTATCTTACTGTATTTTATTAAGTGCATTTTTGGCTTATATGTTTATTGTAAGAATATGCATGGTATGAGTAACACAAAATTCACAAATCCTCACCCAAGAAAAGTTGCTTACAACTGCGAAAACACAAAGGAAAAACTTTGTAATACCAGTGCAGCCATGTGGTTAAACAAAATATGCATCAATGTGTGACTCCCTGAGGATGGCATGCCCATGCCCAAACTTGTAGGTGTTTCATCCTTGTCATGAATTGTATTGTAGAAATTGTATTTTATTGTAATGTATTAAGTGTTTGTGTTGTCTAATACATTGAAAGTGGATATTAGTATTGCTAAGTGAAAATGACTGAATGCCAATTTCCACATAAGATGGAGGAATGTCAAATACATAGGAATGGCTGATGCCACTTTCAAAGGTGAAGTAACAGTTAAATAAAATCTGCAATGAACTCAGACCCTTAATTCTTGCATATTAAGTATATTCCCCTGGAAAATGTTATTTGTTCACCATTCTTGATATGAGATACACAATGATAAGTAAACGGGAAGTACAAACCATCAACCACAACTAATTCACATCAGCATTTATTGCTTGCAAGCAATAAAAACTCATGTAAGCTTACATTTAAATTTAGTTATGGTTGACAGTTTGTGCTTCGCTTTTATTGTTCATATATCACAATGAGATGTCATTGATAAAGATACACGATGATCACTAAGAATGGAGGAAAGTTAAGTGAAGCTGTGCATCTCACTTCATTGGACTAAAATATGATTTATACAGCACAGACACTGATAATGTTGAATGCAACCGTCATTTCCTGACTCCTAGCAGGAAATACATGACTTACCACCAAGTACGATGAGACTTTCCCAGTAAAAGTCAAGTGTCACATAATACAAGCAATAAAATCATTTTATCTCTATCAGTAGCCTTCAGACTCTTAATATCTGTAGAAACCTTGTGACGACATCTGAACCACTGCAGAACCCTCATGAAGTAAAAGTAATAGCATACTTTTAAATTACAAATACAGTTACGAAGGAAATGTCTTTGTGGAACTCCTGAATATTAAAAGTGTACTTTCATCCTTACCAGTATTGTTATAAAAGAAATGTGCTTGTGGAGCCCTTGAATGTTTCCACAAAATACCAGGGTTCCCTACAACACAGTTTGAATACTACTCATTTTGCCAATATGTGCGCATATGCAAGGAACCCCTCACTCCCCCCTGTGTCTTCACATGATTCAAACTGTGCAAATTCACCTGAAGCAGTTCTTTTTTAAGAACTTCAAGAATTACTCTTTGTTTCTCTATTAAAAATGCCATAAATGTTACAATTGGCAAAATCATGTTCTATTGTGGCCTGACATGTGGTCCCTCGTAGAATCAACTCCCAAGTTTTGTAACACACTAGCATCCCATCTGTTAAAGGTTATTATAATTGAATCGAAAGAACAACATGCATCATGCCCCATTACATGGCACATGTGTGGACACAAAAACCAACACACTTTGATTCACAGGAATACAACACCATTAGCCAGATCAGCTGTCATGAAACAAAAAAATAATAATAACCTGACACTTTGAAAGAGTATCCCACCCAAAAAATGGTAAGGTACCTAGACAATATTTAATTATAATTTATAAAATAACCAACGTAAGAAAGTATAATTCTCAGTGTATGAGAAGTTTAAGGCATAAATCCACTATACAATGGCAGCCAAACATTAACAGTAGATATCTCCGTAAATATGAAACGTGACATCTTAATTTGTGATTTTCATGTTCAGTTTCTAAACTTCCAATTTTTAAACATTAAATTTTAAACAACTAACAAGCACAATTATAATTTCAGTTGTAACAAAATGTTAATGGCTTGTCTGTCAGTGCAATACAAGCCCTTAAGAATTAACTTGTAAATACCTCTCATCACATTGTATTGTAATAATTGTATTAACATCCAATAATTTTTGGTATCTTTCACTTATATGGTATTACTGTTTTATTGTGATTTATCATATCTAACCCTAAATATTAGATAATACACCTAATAAATTGAACGACTCTGTAACTGTAATGGTAGAGACACTAAATAGTAGAGAACATAAGCGAAATAGGAGATTACCAAAAACAAGATCTGATGATTTTTTATGGCCAGCAACCAGAGGGTAAATGAGGTATATAAGGAAGTAACAAGTAAATATGAGTCCTATATACCGAATAAACTAAATAAAATCAAACATACAGGAAAAACACTCACCATTTTTCATCAAAATATCTGTGGCCTACTAAATAAAAAAGAAGAACTATTACACTCACTAATTGAACATCCAGTACATATAATCACTTACACGATGGAGAGCTAGATGGGATGATATTTAATAAATATGCATTATGAGTGAAATTTTGTAGGAAAGCCCACAAGGGAGGGGGCGTGTGCATACTCATAGATGTAAATTTACATTTCACAAACATTAATTAGGATAAATACTCCGAAGAGAGGGACATTGAAATCTGTGCAATAAGAGTATACACACCATCCTGTCAAACTGTGGTAGTGACGGTCTATAGATCACCAACTGGTGACATTACAAACTTTCTTAATACATTAGAAACAGCTATAGACAAACTATACAGGGTGTCCCAGGAGGAATGTGCCAGACTTCGGGAGGGTGTTCCTTATGTTAAAGTATACCGATATAACCCAAAACACCTATATCCAAAATTGAACGGTTATGGAGATAATGGCCAGAGAAAAGTGGGGGCTTCTTGCGGTTCCAAATACTGCAACCTGC
>Ga0131853_10016087_pt1 | contig 13670 bp, 11 predicted proteins | sample TergutLab28metaG_FD_92764 | JGI IMG/M metagenome (GOLD analysis project Ga0131853, IMG submission 92764) | Labiotermes labralis P1 segment gut microbial communities from Petit-Saut dam, French Guiana - Lab288 P1 (version 2) (version 2) | ecosystem: Host-associated > Arthropoda: Insects >... | reverse complement strand
TCACCATACACTTGACAGATCTGGTGATGAATCTCACTTGGTAGCACATTCCTAGCGTTCAAAAAACGAATTACAGACCGTATTTCACAGTCAGCGGCCCCTTCAATTGTCTTAAACATGTTTCACGCACAGGAACAAACATAAACATAACACGAATTTAACGACATGGCGTCTGTTGCTTCTCGATTGATAGAGGAAGTCACTGCACATGCGCAAAGTGACAGTCTCGAGGATGCGCGAGAGATATGCGCAGACGGTACTTACTTTCCGAATAACCTACATGTATTGATGACTTATACAGTAATAGTCATCATTGTATTCTTATTACATTATATAATGTTTATTGTATGTATGCAGTCTGCCAGTTAACTGTGACAAACTGCCATATATCCTGTACATGCTGACCACACTTGTAACCCCCTGAAGTTGACCGTGATATGTGGCCAAAACGTGTAGAAGTTGTGTATAGTAAGCGTAAAACATTGTGAAACTATTTTGTAGTGAAATTTGTGAGAATCTTACTGAATTTCTTGACAATGCTTCATTGTACTGAAGCTGTTGCACAGTAATAAATATGAAATTGATGAAAAGGTGTTGTGTTATGACACTGTGCAGTGTAATAAGTTTGTGCAGTTGATTGGCTGTTACAGACACATACTGTTATATGTGTTGTAAACAGACAATGAAGATGATTGCCAAATCACAAATCATATACAGGAAGAGTGTTTGAACGTAGACCGCAATCATCACCTTGCGGATACCTCTCCATGTATCAATCACGTTATTTTTTGTTGACAGTGAAGTGTAGAACCCATGTAGCTGAGAAAGTGTTTTAAAACTTATATATCGTTCTGGTGTCTATACATACCACCTGCATTTTTCTTACAAAGATTGTTAGTTAGTTTGTTTGTTCATTTGTTTGTTTGCTCTGATTATTGCAATGAACAACGTTAATGGATCAGTCTTTGTGATGGACATGAACTGGGTGTTCAGTGAGGTAGAACTGAATTTTTTATTTAAATTATTTTTAGGATTAAAATGGTAGTAAAAAAGGATGCAGCTAGGCTGTGCCTGTGCATAATTAAGCACCTAGCCATGATAATGTAAAGGAAGTGACAATATAAATCCAATTTGATGTTCAGGTGACCGGGCATCATGAGAAATTCTTATAATAAAACCAACTGTATTCACTAATTTTTCAAATCTGTTTTTGGAATGTTTCGGACAGTTCCTCTGTCCATCATCAGGAGTTTTTCATTGTACACACAGCAATGGTATATGTCATACAGGTTTGCTGACAGCTTATGAGCAGGATCAGAACTCATTTCCGTCCTGATCCTGCTCGCAAGCTGTCAGCAAACCTGTATGACATATACCATTGCTGTGTGTACAGTGAAAAACTCTTGATGATGGACAGAGGAACTGTCTGAAACATATACAGTTTTATTCCGAAAATAAATTTGAGAAATTAGTGCATCTAGTTGGGTTTATTTTAAGAAAGTATAAAACCAGTTCTTTTTAACTCAGCAGTAGATGTTGTGTGTCGGGCCTCATACGAGGTGCTTCACCACTGGGAAAAGCCCTTGCTGCATGTAGGATAAGGGGCTAAGTGGACCCCAGCACCAGTCTCTGCCCCTGAACTAAATTTAATTTATTAAATTTATTTACATTCCATGAATCCAAAACTTTTGGACACAGGACAAGTCATAATAAATTATTACATACAGTAGTTTGTTACTACTGCACAGTGTTAGCTTAAAATTAATAAAATATTAATTTTAACATTATGTATATTTTATTCAAATTTTTGTGTACAGAGTGGAAGGAATGAGCATGTAGATAATTTCTTACCACTGATTTAAACTGTTTAATGTTATCAATCAGACTTTTGATACTTGTTGGTTGATTTTTAACACCTTTGTACCAGAAGATATATTTATTTTTGATATTGCAATAAATTTGATAAAAGTTGGTGAAAATTAAATGTTTGTCTATTCTTCGTGTTATACATGTCAGAATTCATTTTGAATTTACTTTTGTTGTTAGCCACAATTAATATTCAGTCCTTGGTCTGTTGTGAATCAAACCCCCCCATTCCTTAATCATCCAATTCATAGTATTCACTGTATTGACTGAGCTACCACAGTTCCCCCAAATAATGCCAGGATGTAGCCTGATTCATTTGGCCCGGGGGGGAGTGACCATTGGTGCACAACCATATTGAAATACTCTGCTGTTCACAGATTGCTGGACGCGAACATCTGAACCAGCTGGCCAAAGGCTGCAGCCTTGGTCACATGCTCTCTTTCGATGACACGGACAGAGACGGGCAACTCAACATAAATGAGTTTTATGTGGCGTTCAGTAAGTTATACAGTAAGTTGCTACACCTGCTTCAGCTGATCATTTTTAACTTAACATAGTTAATGGACCTTCTGTCCTGTGACTGCAGATTCCTGGTGTATAGGTTAGTTCATTCCCACCCCTTTCAGTTTTGTAACCAGAGACCACACCCAATATTGTTGACTTGTGTTGCAGACCGCAAATGAAAAAGTGACAGTAGGTGGTGTACCTAACGACACAAATTATTATGTAATGGGTATTAGAATTAGAATGGTATTTGGGTTCGAGCCCAGCTGGGCCCGATACACCTAGGCCTTAAGACAGGCCTTTTGTGCCCCATGTTCTGTACTAAGTTAAAGGAGCCCTGTTCCTGTAGCAAAGTTCCAGATGGCCCCCATCAATTTATAGGGGCCCTGTTACTCCGCTGAAGCTCCAGATGACGCCAGACTAATACTCTTGATGTCCTCCCAAGAAGAAGAAGAAGAAGAAGAGTTCCCCAGTAAGGAGCCCTCCCTCAAGTTCCCCTTCAAGGAATCCCTCACAGAGCGATGCCCCACCACTAGAGCCCTCCTTCATTCACCTATCAAAGTCCCCAGTATACGATCTCCCCGTCACATACCAGGTTCCCCTCAGGTGGAAAGTGGCCCCCTTGGAGAGAGATGCCCACATTCAGACTTCTTAACATATCTTCCACGGTCCCCAGTGAATGAGCTCCCCCTGAGGCCTCCTCCACAGGGCCTCTATGTAATGTGTGTAGTATATACCTAATTTACAAATGTGGCTGCGGGCCGTACAGTATTACCTGGTGAGCCACATACTGGTGACCCATGGGTTAGATGTTGTGCTGAGGAGTGAAGAACTGATGTCAGCTGTCTGTTCTGACTCACATGGTTTGTGGTCTTGTTTACTGCCACCATGAAGTAAGCCAAGACTGCAGCAGCCAAAGTAATTTCTTTGTTTTGTCTCATCTCATGTTAACACTGCCCCCCCCCCCATAATATGTAACCCTGACTTAGCCAGTGTTTCACTGGCAGAATGTAATATCTCTTCTTCCAGCACAAAACCCTTTGAATTTACACCAGTAAATGCATATACCACCTGCTTTAACACTAAAAATTATGCACTTTGCGCACACAGTATGTACGCTTTGTGTATTACATTTGTAATAAACAACATTTATATCCCTAAGCAGCATTAACCATACGGTCTATGTAATAGTGATGCATTTTGTTGGTGTGATGTAGGAGGTAAGGTTTTTTACAGGGTGAAGGAAAAGTGCATGGCCAAACCTACATAACGTAAATCTACACCATGATACAAAAAAAAATTGTTATAAGAACAGAAAGGTAAAGTGATCCTGTTACAGGCCCGGTATGGCCCAGAGGGTGGGTAGAGGTATAGCTCTACTCTTCCATGACCATGGCACTAGAAGGGGGTGAGTTGTCAGCAGCATGCCCCAGCCACACTTTACCCCCGGGAAAGACCTGATACCCATTGTACAGGAGGCCGGGTGGGCCCCAGGGCCGGTCTGGACGGGCGGAAAATCTCGTCCCCACCGGAATTCGATCCCGGACCATCCAGCCCTTAGTCAGTATTATAAGAACATAGGCCTCCTGAAACATGGCTTGCAAGTTATGGCCTCATGATGACTGAGAAAATGTTCAAAGTGTCCACCTTGAGTTTCCATGCAGGTATTGCAGGAGATAGAATTGTGGAAACCTACTTTGTTTCACCAGATCTGACTGGGGTTGTTTACCACAGTTTCCTCTGAAATGTCCTTCCACAGCTGTTGCAAAATATGAATCTGCAGACTAGGATTCATTTATGGTTTGTGTTTAACGGTGCTCCACCACATTCCTGGGAATTCTTGAACAATGTATTTCTGGAACAATGGATAGGTTGATGTCGACCATCAGCATGGCCTGCTCATTCCTCTGCTATATAGCCCTTAGATTTTTATCTCTGGGGACACCTAAAGTCTACTACTTATGCTACAGAAATCAGTGATGTCCAGGACTTGGAACAGTGAATTCAGAATGGATTTGAGATGATTCTTATGACACCCAGAATTTTCCAGTGAGCCAGCAAATCAGTGTTCAGGCATGCAATATTCTGTGTCAAAGCTCAAGGCGGACACTTGGAACGCTTTCTTTACTTGTCAGGGAGTCATAAATCGGACAACACGTTTCAGAAGGTCATTGTTCATAGAACATTTTTTACCTGTATTTTGGTGTACATTCACCTTTCGTTGGTTTTCACATGCATTTTTTGGATCCCTGTGTATTAATTGTATGGACTTCTGTAGGACTTCAGGATACAAAGAGTAATGTGGTGGAAAAAAGAAACTCAAATCTAAAATAAGTAAAATAATTGGATTCTTCTGTCATGTATTTGCTAGATGATAATAGTAGGCCATACTGCCATTTTATACAGTTTGCACTCCTCCATATCAAAACAGCTGCATAAGTCCACCAGGAAGTAACAGCTGACTTATGAGTGGATTTAATGAAATCAAAAATTACCAGCATCTTTGTTTGCCATAACAGTAAACTGGGCACATCACACTTTCCTTAGCGTTTTTGTTTTATTATCAGCTCTCACACTCAATGACAGCAGTAATAAGTCCTGTCCCAGGCTGTTCATCTGTTTTATTGTTTGTTCTTATGGCGTTGTCACTGTTGTTAGTGCAGCATGTCCTAGCGACAGGCTGAACAGCAGTCTCATAAGTCTGACATGATTCTAAGGAGCTCCTTATGAAGTGATGAAATGAGAAAGCCTTATGTGGAGACCACCTCCATCTGGCTGTCTGTGAGCTAGTGTAAGTGACCGAATGGTTTGATGGGCTTTCATGAAATTTGAGGTAGGAGTTCTTTACAAAAAGTTGTTGAGAAAGCACAAATTTCATGAAAATCAGCTCAGGGACAGTTATACTCTATGTATTTTATTAGGATAACATAATTTTCATGTTAATATGTAATTAATGAATGTGACTTGTATGGTGAAGATTGCACAAATTTATTTCTCAGTTTGCCAGTTAAAATAATGTGTATACTTTCATGTGGTTCCGCTGTATGTAGTTTGTAGTTACAGCCTGAAGTTGAATTAACGTATTAAGCCAAAGATGTTGCTTTAATTATGGTGTTTAATTTTAATGTCCAATTGTACTGATAGTTTTTTGTCAGTAACACTGTCTACAGCCGGTCTCAGTGGCCGCATGGTCTGGGGCGTGGGTCTGCGGCCGCTCGCATGCTGAGATTGTGGGTTCGATTCCCACCGAGGGCATGGATATCTGTCTGTTGTGAGTGTTTTATGTTGTCATGTAGAGGTCTCTGCGACGAGCCGATCACTCATCCAGAGGAGTCCTACCGACTGTGGTGCATTGTTGCGTGTGATCTAGAAACATTGTGAATGAGGAGGCCTTGGCCCACTGGCAGCTGTCATGCCATAAACAAACAAACAAACAAAGCATTGTTTACACAAAGCACAATAGGATTACCCACATAGGCTTAATGCTCAAATAATTTTATAACACATCATTCCCTATGTAGTTAGTGTAGGTTTTATCATTACTGGCTGCTTTGATAAATAAGAATTATGCAGTAAGAGTGAGTTACTCACCAGAAGCAGTAAGGGATTTCATGAAATTCTCTCATACTTGTGTCATTCTCTCTGTATTTTTATCTCTCCGTCTCACCAGTGAGCTATGTGCATTCTTTAGGACTATTAATCTTCCCCCTTCATGAATATTTGCAGAATTCAAACTTACATTTCTTACAATTGTAATTTACAATTTAATTTACAATTTTTGTTTACTAATTGTGTTCTTCTTATATAACACCATGATGATAGTCACAGGAGTGACTGAAACGTGTTGTTGACGAATAACAATTTGTTACTGAACATATTTATAAATGTGCATTTGTTGGTTTGTCATATCATTATATAGCATTGCAACATTTTATTTAAATAATTTTAGTGGTAAATAAATGGATTATTGTACCATAATTAATTGTAGCATGAGGCAGAACACCAGCTCTCAGCACAGGTAATCATGCACATTCACAGGTGTGTCAGTAGTGTCACTTGACAAGGCACTGGAGGTGAACCATCTGTCGGCCCGTGTTGGGGACAACGTCGAGATTAAGTGTGATGTGACTGGAACTCCACCGCCCCCCATTGTATGGCGACGGAACGAGGCTGATCTAGCAGGCCTCAATGAGGATGAGGTGCGGGTGTTCAGCGACGGATCCTTGTACCTGACTCGAATCCAGCTGATCCACGCCGGGAACTACACGTGTCATGCACAGCGCAACAAAGATGTTGTGCAGACGCATGTGCTGACTGTGCACAGTAAGTGTCACTCCACTGCCTACTACAAAAATCATGTCTGCCTCAATAGGTAAATCTGTCCCAATACAGGCCTGAGGTACCCAGAGGGCTCCAGGAAGTTAAGGTTCCCAGATTACCTGACAATGGCCCGGAATGGTTGTAAGGGTGTCAGCCTTACGCACCGCCCGTTTTTACCCCCAAGAAATACTCCTGGTACTCATTTCTGTTTCAATATTTCATATAAAGAACCAACAGATGTTGATAAAATATTGTACTCTGTATCTTCACAGTAAGTTGTTGGACGTGTTTCACACTAACCTTTGTTGCTGTAACACACTCTATATTTCACATATAGTTCAAACTGAGCTTTTATTAAATTTATAAAAAACATTTAACTAAATATCTGATAGCAGAACCAAAAAGTTCAAGTTGTCTAATAACAAAGCCCGCCATTGGACACGATCCCTTGCCAGTTCCATCCACCTCCCTTCCTTGCAGCCTGTGTCCCTAAGATGTGTCTTGCTGATTAACGAACTTGCTGGCAGCAGAACCAGAAAATTCAACACCACTTATACAAAAAAAATGCTATGGAACACAATCCTAAGGCAAATCTATTCACTTCTGTAGGGGCCCGTTGGGAACCTGGGGAGTCCGTTGACTGGGAATTTTAAGAGATAGTTGGAGGGTTTCAGAAAGGGAGCATCTCTTTTCGTGGGAGCTCTGTTAGGGTGGCTCCTTTCTGGGGATCCGGAAGGATATGGGAAGAAGGGCTCAGGGTGTTGGACATCACCCCATGGGGGGGGGGGGGTCCATTCACTGGGAACTCTGAGAGATAATTATAAGGGGGCTCTGGAAACGGAGCATCTCTCTCTCTATGGGAGCTCTGTTAGGGGAACCTGGAGGGGGGCTCCTTTGCTAGGGGTCCTGAAGGTTATGAAAGGAAGGCTCTGTGGATGGGCATCTCTCTTTATAGGGGCTCAGCTGGACAACCTGGAGTGGGCTCATCTACTGGGGACTTTGAGTAACTAGTGTAGAACATGGGGCACAAAGGGCCTGTTGTAAGGCCTAGATGCATCGGTCCCAGAAGGGCTCGAACCCAATAACTTTCTGTTCTCTTCTTTTCCCATCCACACATCATATTCCCCAAACAATAGTTTTAATGTTTGTGTTCTTTCTCCTCAGGTTCTCAAATGACTGTACCCCATCAACTTTCCAAATTTTTATATATCTCCTACAGCTTATCCCCCTGTCCAGCCCACCATACCATTCTAGCCACATACTCAGCCCATCGCAGCATTATGGCCACAAACTGCCCATATGTCAGAATTACAACAACACTGTTTCTTCTTTGTAGGTCATAAAGGACCTCACTGTGTGATGCCCCAAACTGTTTATTTCTCTCAGATAAATTTATTATCCTAGCCATTTTGTTTTCAAGCACTTGTAATCAATGTTCTTTTCTCAAATTAAGAAACCACTTTTCGTATCTGTTCAAATCGACTGGCAAAGTTACAGCGCTGTGTCTCTTGTTCTTCTGTCTTTTGCAAATTACATAATAAAACATGTTCATGAATTGTTGTTCCTTTGCAGAAAACATTGCTTCATGTAACAGTACAGAGTATTATGTGAATTACTAACTAACTACTGAACGCCATGCTGCACAGTCCTTCTTGAGCAGCTAACAGGTTCTCAGCTAGTCAAGAAATTCCCTGCATTTCATGGAACCCCGAAGATTCATTACCACATTCACAAGAGCCCGCCACCTGTCTTAGCCAGTTCAATCCATTCCATGCCGCCCCATCCCACTTTCTGTAGATCCATTTTAATATTATACTCCCAACTACGCCTTGGTCTTCGAAGTGTTCTCTCTCCCTCAGATTTCCCCACCAAAACCCTGTATGCTCCTGTCTGCACAACACATGCTACATGCCCTGCCCATCTAATTCTTCTTGATTTGATTATGTGCTATAGTAAAAAGGTAAAGCAGTCCCATTACAGGCTTGGAGTGGCCCAGAGGGTTCCAGGAAGTTAAGGTTCCCAGATTGCGTGACAACGGCACAGGATGGTGGTAAGGTTGTCAGCCTTATGCACCAGCCGTCTTTACCCCAGGAAATGCTCCTGGTACTCTTTTATGTTAGAGGTTGAGTTGACCCCAGGGCCATAGTGTGATCGGAAGGATGATGTCAATGAAAAATTCCAATGACACCACCTGGAATCGAACCAGCGACCTTCCGATTTGTAGCACAGCATCTTAACCACTGTGCTACCGCGGTCCCTGTGTGCTATAGTGCTGTTATTAAAATTTGTAACTACATTCATTTGAAAGCTATTCTGATGTTGCATAAGTTATATTTCATTAAATTGAGCCAACAATAATCGATAGACAGTGCAGCGTATCCTTATTGCTATCATGCCTGAAGGCAGATGCAGTGAACACTTAATTTGTTGACACAACATTTGATTCCAGTTTATTATTCACTGGCCGTTTTGTTATTGAGTACTATGTCATCTGAGCTACCGAAGCATTGTTAAAGCAATCAAGGGCACACAAGCTGTTGGTACCTTTTGCACTACTACAGTATGTCTGCACGAATGAACAATGGCAGCACTAGTCAATAACAAATCATACAGCATGCACCTGCTCACTAAATTACTGTATGGTGGACGATTGTTTTGTGATCAGGTACAAACAAATTGATGAAATGATTCTGATGTTATTTATACCATGCAGCAGAATATAATTCATTTTATAAGACCAACAACTTACACATACAAATACATATATATGATATTAGTCCAATCCTACATGTTTCGGCTGCTGGTATCCTGCACCGGAACACAGCACAACATACGGACAAGATCCATAGTGGATCGTATACAGTAGATGTTTGTATACCATTCAGCATTGTCCAAAAATTCATCAAACCGTGTGCCTGCCATTGTATTGCGTGTTTGCATCATATGAGAGGGCACGCAGTAGTGAGGCACTGCGCTACAAGCCAGAAGGTTGTAGTTTTGATTCCTGAAATCATCATTGGAAGTTTTTAGTGACATAATCCTTCGGCTGCACTATGGCCCTGGGGTCGACCCAGCCTGTAACAGAAAAAAGTACCAGGAATATTTTCTGGGTGGTAAAGGCGGCTGGTGCATAGGGCTGACAACCTTGCCACCTCCCTGTGGCAGTTGTCCTGAACTTGCTGGAATCCTCAGGACCTGCCCAGGCCTTTAAAGGGATTACTTTACCTTTATCTGCTACACAGTTACAGGACTTGGACAGCAGCACATCTCGACATGTCTGTTATTTCCAATATGCTAAAATATTAGGATTAGAAAAGACACTAACAGGGCACTGTGAAGCATATAATAATGGATTAACATTAAGCATATCATAAACATCAGATCTTCTTGTATTTTTGTAACTGTATATTTTAAAAAGACTGTGATTTTATTATGATACTACATATTTCAATACTACAAATTGTACCATACTTCAAAAGGTTTTAAATGTAGGTGTGGCTCTTTGATGTTGACGGTTGGCTGTCAAAACCTGTAAGAGTGCATTGATATCACCTGTGTGGATTTATAATATGTGGGTTGTTGGTTTTATAAAATGCATCAAATGCGATGAATTTGTAAGTTTATGCTCTTGTGAGATGTGACGCCACATAGTCTGGTAGTGTAGCCGAACATTTTTGATATATTTGTTTCATGGATTGGCTGGCATCTGTTATGGATGGTTCATAGCCATAAGTTTTGGGTTTAATCTGTCAACATATGTACAGAACCATTGGTGATAGGTAGGCGGGGAGAGAATTAAATGACGAAACGGTTGGGAGTAGATAACAGATGGTAACAGTGCAGTGCGAAAGCAGTCGCATACGAGAGTGGTGTGAAGGAGTACAGAGAAGTTACTGTGTAATTTTCCTAGAAAATGATCTAGTTGTTTTACTGGATATAGCACTCCATTTTTTTAATATCAAGAATAAATGAATAAATAAAACATAAGTAAATAGAAAATACTTAAAACTGTATGTGATTCTGTGAACCACACCCATCTCCCGGTAAGAGGTTCTCCTGTCAGACTGAGCACGTCGGGACAACAAAGTTACAAAGGGTGATTGTGTGGAGTAGGTACAAACCCGCATGTGCAGAGGAGCGTATTGTTTGTACTTTAATCTAAAAGCAGGTTCCTCAAAGCAGTGGTACCAACCTACCAAACTATGCAGTGTATCACCCCAGAACACCATGATCTTAATGTACAACACTATGCGATCATGAAGTCTACTGGCTGATTAGCTGCAATGGTACAGAATAAGGCAGTCACTGTCTTACATTTAGTCACACTGAAATCTTCTGATTTTATTTGATTTTTTTCACATTCGTACCGTGCATCTTGATATTGCCAAAGTTTTATTTATGTTACAGTTACAGTAACACCGAAACATGTCGGAGCTGTTTAATGTAAATTTTAATGTAAATTTTAATATTGTTTTTTTAAGACAACTTACTAGTGCATCTGTTGGTGCATAAATAAAACTTTGATATCATCAAGACACACGGCATGAATGTGAAAATTATCGAGGCCCAACAGGCAAGATTGTGTAACAGCTACAAGAACACTAAACTACAGTTACTAAAAACAAATGCTGCAATATGGCTTAATAAAATGTGTAAAATTAAAAATATGAAACCAAACTGTGTGAACATCAAAGTCAACATCAAAAAGTGACAGGACAAGAAGACCACAGCAAAATGGAGTATTTTAACAACTGTAACTTTAGTAAGCACAAATTAATGCGCTCCCTGACGTTGGTGTAACTGGAACACCGAAACATGTCAGAGCTGTTTTAATGTAAATTTTAATGTAAATTTTAATATTGGTTTTATTAAGACAACTCGCTAGTGCATCAGATGGTGAATAAATAAAACTTTGATAAATTCAGATTTTATGTTTAGTACTAAATACTGTTATAAAGCAACAAATTTGTTTACAGCTATTCCAGAAGTGAAAGTGACACCACGGATCCAGTCTCGACGACCAGGCAAAGACGCATCGATGTTCTGCCACGTGATTGGAGAACCGTTTCCAAAAGTAAGAGTAGAAGAAAGAAAATGTAATGTCTTCTAGTGAGGAAGCCATGAATTGTGAAATGTTTTGTTGGTAATACAGCTGACCATTTGTCCTCACGAACATGTGCATAAGAGCAGTGCAGATTTCATAAAACAAACGTAAAATGTAAAGGAACAACTGAAGTGAAACTTTATCACCTTGGAGGCCAGATCATATAGACAGTATAGTAACTAGGCAAATTTATGGCAACTTCTGGCTGTCGGGTCCGAAAGCACAATTGACGTGACCCATAGCTAATTAATTGTGGTTCACTATAAAGAAAAACATTAAGAAATCTCCCCCCCAGAACTGCATTGATCCATCAGATAGTCTGAAGACTTGGATTTGACCCACCATACACCTCTTTAATGTGAGATTTACATCTGGACATGTACTTTGTTGACCCTGCTCACGAAACATGTAAGTACTCCCTGAAAATGGCTACTTGAGGGCTGAAACATGTTGCAATGTAACAGTGTGAATAAAGTGGTATTAACTTATATTAGTGCATTAGTCGGATTTTTACGTACGATCATGAAAGTGATATTATGTGATGGTGTTGCGTTCATGAATGTTCTGTCGCAGGTGGAGTGGTTGAAGAATGATGAGCCATTGAGGCTGGATACGCCACACAAGTACAAGGTCATTGGTAATGGCACAGAGCTGCAGTTGCACAAAATAGCATACGCTGATACGGGCGCATATATGTGCCAGGCAAGCAACGTTGGTGGCGTGACTCGCGACATTTCATCGCTAGTGGTGCAAGAGGATCCCACACCTAGTGAGTCAGCTGTGTTCATATTGGAAGTTGTCAATGATGAAGAAGCATTTTGGAATAGTTTCGTAACAAAAATGTTGACGCAACTTAAGTTTTCTAAGTATTTAATAAAGTGACAAGTTTCGACCTTTAAAGTCATCTTCTGTTTCCTTACATAACTACTAGTCTGGAAGCACAATGGGGATTTCCAACCTTAAAAAAATACGTAGGAAGTTAACTGTGTTTCTCTGTGTCATTACAGCATATTGTTGTAGTTCATTCACAGTTTTTAACCTGGTCTTGTAGAAATGCAGGGGACCACGGTAGCACAGTGCTTAAGGTGCTGTGCTACAAATCGGAAGGTCGCTGGTTCGATCCCAGCTGGTGTCATTGGAATTTTTCATTAACGTAAAATCCTTCCGATTGCACTATGGCCCTGGGGTCGACTCAGCCTCTAACAGAAATGAATACCATGGGCATTTCCTGGGGGTAAAGGCAGTCGGTGCATAAGGCTGACAACCTTACCACCATCTTTAACTATGGGACATACAACCAGGAAAATGACATTCTATACCCAGCAGGTATATAGATTTCATTTCCCTGCATCCAGACTGGTTGTGGGACCTACCAAGCCTTCTGTTTGCTTGGAGCCAGGGTTCTTTCCCCAAGTGTAACAAGGCTGGGCTGTAGGTAACCATTTATGTCTATCTAATTTGAGGCTCAGAGTGTATGGATCTTTGTGTCCACTGCCATATGTCTGCATAGCCTGATGCTTTATTAAGTATTACTTTTACTTTGTAACTTTACAGGCTGTTTCCTATTGCAAAAGTAACAAAGATCACCCAGTGATATTAAGAAATTCACTTGTTCAATCTATACTCTTGCTAATATGTTACAGTAGCCACAGATGTTTGAGAGATATGCAAGGACAGTGCTGTGGTACCACAGCTGTTAGAGAGATATGCACATGCAGTGCTATGGTACCACAGTTGTTAGAGACATGTGCAAATACAGTGCTGTGGTACTACAGTTGTTAGACAGATGTGCACATACAGTGCTGTGGTACCACAGTTGTTAGATGTGCAAATACAGTGCTGTGGTACTACAGTTGTTAGAGAGATGTGCACATAC
>Ga0131853_10016086_pt1 | contig 13670 bp, 6 predicted proteins | sample TergutLab28metaG_FD_92764 | JGI IMG/M metagenome (GOLD analysis project Ga0131853, IMG submission 92764) | Labiotermes labralis P1 segment gut microbial communities from Petit-Saut dam, French Guiana - Lab288 P1 (version 2) (version 2) | ecosystem: Host-associated > Arthropoda: Insects >... | reverse complement strand
CCATTGAACTTTGGATATAGGTGTTTTGGGTTATATCGTTATAGTTTGACCTAAGGAACACTCTCCCGAAGTTAGGTCCTTTCCTCCTGGGACATCCTGTATATAGAATTTATTACATAAATAACATCTACAATTTTCGGCACTTTACATTGGCCATCTTCAGGTTGAGAATTGAAACAACTTAGTAAGCAGCTATACTCAACTTATGTGGGTCGTATACAGTGGGGAGGTAAGAGGTGAAGTGGGTACGAGATTTTGCATGTGTTATGTAGGATGGGTGGTGTGGGTACATGGGTTCTGCTATTGTATGCTATTATAGGTTAATATAGTTAGATCTACAGATGGTGTCAATGGAATTTTTCATTGACATAATCCTTCTGATTGCACTATGGCCCTGGGGTTGATTCAGCCTCTAACAGAAATGGGTACCAGGAGTATTTCCTGGGGGTAAAAAGCAGCCGGTGCTTAGGGCTGACAACCTTACCACCATCCTGGGCCATTGTCACGTAATCTGGGAACCTTAACTTCCTGGAACCTTTGGGCACCTCGGCCCTCTATTGGGACTGATTTACCTTTACTATTGTCTGAACAAAAAATAAATATTCCATTGCAAAACCTGTGACCCACCACAAAGACAGGCTTACTCAGCAACAAAACTGTAACTAACCAGAAATGTATTTTTAAGAAAGATGTACATTCAGATATGAATGTATATGCAGTGTACGAATCTCTGTTGTTCATTCGTGTATGTGCAAAATCAGTAATTTGCTCTTTGCAGGTTTTAGTGTATGAGTGATTGAATGTAGATGTAGGTTACTTTTTGTCTCAAGTGATGAATTTCTTTGTTAGTGTACCCTGGCAGTTGTCCTTTAAGGTAAATGCTGTAGTGTGTTTAGGGTTTTTAGTATAAGCTCAGTTTAATAAAAGAAAATGTATTAACCCTTTAAATGCCAACTGAAATACCTTCTGCCATCTGCTGGCATTATTAGGAGCTCACCATATTTTCTGCGTTAGCAGGTTAAGGGTTAATGTAATCTGTTATAATATATGGCCAACCTAACATCATACAGCAGGGTCATCACTGAGAAGCTAATAATTTCCCAACTAGTCAAGAATCTATGTCCTTTGTACTTGAGGATGACTTCACTAATAAGAATTTGTTTGAAGGGCCTCTAAATTGAATCTATATTATATCACATACAGTATTTGCCATAAAGAATTTTTGACAGTCTGGGAGATTTCTTCATAATATAAGTTAGGTGATAATGGGCCGGGTAGCTCAGTTAGTATAGCGACTGACTACGGGCTGGACAGTCCAGGATCGAATCTCGGTGGGGACGAGATTTTCTGCCCGTCCAGACCGGCCCTGGAGCCCACCCAGCCTCCTGTACAATGGGTACCGGTTCTTTCTGGGAGTAAAGTGCGGCTGGGGCATGCTGCTGACCTCTCACCCTCTTCTAGTGCTGCGGTCATGGAAGAGTAGAGCTATACCTCTATGCATCCTCTGGGCCACGCCAGGCCTGTAACAGGATCACTTTACCTTTACCTGTGTAAGTTAGGTGATAACAGTGACCTATATACGCTGCTGGATATATGCAGCACTGTTTGAAGGATATCAGAGAGTTGAGGAATGTGGTAGAAGAATGGGAAATCCCTGTTGTTGTTGGAAATTCAAAACTAGTCTAGGTGACTGTCTGCTTCATTGCCTGCTCTTCTTTACACTTATATTCAGCTCTTTGATTATCTGTGAACATTTAATACAAAAAACATATACAGTGCTTGTGTGGATGTCTGAAAAGTGATATGTGAAATTGTAATTAGAAGATCTGAGGGGAAGAGAGTGAAAATCATGGGTATGGAAGGGAAGACAATAAAAAATTATTCATAGAGAGTTGGGGTGTGACTATTTAGACTGGATGCTTCAGGATAAACATGATTTCACACTTTTGTGAATATGGTACTGAACCTACAATTCAATCAGAAGTGGGGAATATCCTGACAGGCTGAGTGAGTCAGATTCTTGAAAGACTCGGCTGCAAGGAATTATTTGAGATAAATAAACATAGACAAAAAAAGTCACATGAATAGAGCTTCAGAAGTGTGTAGAGTGAGTAAATAAAGAAGGATGAGATGTAGCACAACCAGAACAAGAAGTGATTGCAAATTTCACTGAAAGAAATCATTTAGGAGTGATAGCTTATCAGGATGAGTAGCTTTATTTTATTGTCACTGAATTATGGGTGTAAATGGTGGTCAGAAAAGAGGAGGAGTTGTGGCCTACATTATGATGCTGTATTGGTATATCACTTTTAAAAGGTAAAGCAATACCATTACAGGCCTGGACAGGCCCTGAGGGTTCCAGGAGGTTGAGGCTCCCAGATTTCATGACAATTGATACACAAAGGTGGTAAGGTTGTCAGCCCTACACACCGGACACCTTTACAGCCCAGGAAATATTCCTGGTACTCATTTCTGTTAGAGGCTGAGTCGACCCCAGGTCCGTAGTGTGGCCGGAAGGATTATATCAATGAAAATTTCTGATGGCACCATTGGGAATCGAACCTGCGACCTTCTGGCTTGTAGTGCATTGCCTCAACCAACTGCGCCACTGTGTGCCCCTACATTACTGGTGGTACTGCAAAAAATAACTGAGAAGATTCCTGCTATAGGTTCGCAGCACTTTTCTAAGATTCAGACCAAGCAGGATTCTGTTCTGATGTTGGGATGTATCACAATGTTATGTAGGAATTTTCATTCATACATACATACCCGTACATACTGTCGGTATTGTTTCTCGGTTATGATTTGTATGAAAGTTACACAGTAAAATAAATATAAGCTCTTAACCATGTACGTACAATTCTGATATATAAAATACAACATAGTTTTTACAATAACAGTGATAGCCATGAAATTTTGAGCATAAATAATAGCTTGTGTACTCAGGAATCAAAAAGGGACCATAATGTAACAAATAATACTGCTTTTCAAGATATGCTGAGAAATGTAACTCCTATTTCTAAATTAAATAGGAGCCACTGTTGATGTGTGATATGAAAAGAGTCTGGTAGATCAGTACATCTTATTTCTGTAACTTGAAAAAATACCTCATAACCTTCAAGCACTTCCCTTTTGCTTTGTGGCCACTTTATATACTCTCTGTTCTAGAAGCTCACAATTTTTCTAACACCATTAGCAGCACTGGCACATTTTAAAAGTGATATGAATTTTCTTTTTGAATCATTGGTCATACAGAGTAAGTAAAATTTAAGTCCCTTTTAGCTGATACATTCAGGCCAAATGATAGTGCCCAAATGAAGCACCAACAAAAATAAGATACAGTTTCAAAACAATGATAAATACATCTTATTTTAATAATATGTGCTGAAAGGGATATGTGCCATTGATAACTCATATGAAGACAGCATTTGGTTAAAGTTACACTAGTATGAATCTTATAATCTGTGCTCACCCACATATCTCAGATGTGGAAAATCTTTGTGAATATGTTGAGAATTGTGGTGGTAAAAACCTACTGAAAAACTGAGGATACTTAGAAGAAGAGAGAAACTTTGGTATAGGCCTAAGGCAAGGGGCACAATTTTCCAAAATCTAGGAGCTACCTCAAAATTCTAGATGCCAGATGGAAACATGAAGCAAGTTCCATACTGTGGACCAACAATTGTTGGGCACAACTATAGAAAATTTAGTTGCAGAGGGGACTTGGGGACCTGGTGCTTAGGACATGTGCACTGCTGACATGAGTGAAAGTGTTTGTTGTCATATCATTTTATGTAACTTTCAGGTGTGGTCAGAATGCATAAGCTTTAATTGTTGCAAGTATAAGCACATTTTTCACAGGTCTATTTAGAGGGCACTAAAAAAAATGTGTATGTTTCCAGTACATGAAAATATCCATCGAGAGAATTTTGTGAAAAGTATTTATACCTTGAAGCAAAACTGCAGGACTGAGAACATTACATACTGAAGAGGTCACTAATTAATATTCTTCACTTAGTATTATGAAACGTTTTTAATTTACAACCAGCCAACTTCCATATCAGACATGACCACAACTTACAGACTGGGTGTAAAAAATTTTCGGTCATTACAGTTACACAGGACACGTTTTTAACAAATTTTTTTATTGCTTCCTTCAAACTTAATTTTATTATGTCATTCATCAGTGTTAACTTTGAACAAGCTTCGTGATCATATCCCGGTCTTCGGATTGTCCAATTCAAGCAAGTTGTGAAGATAAAGATGCTAGGTTTCATGGTGTTTGTGTGCACATTGCTCCGCTGGGATGGCGCGTGGCGTAGGTTGGTAGATTATTAGCGATGTTTCGGGACAACATACAGGTCCCATCACCAAGGGTTAAGCAGTCCGTTGTATTACTTAAAAGATTTCAGCAGGAAACATGACAAAATAATTATTTCCTATGATATGCCACATAGAAGAAATGTATCTACTGGTCAGATAGTAATTACTAACAAGTATTGAATCAAAGAAAGAAGTTGGAGAGGTTGAATTTTAAACTCATTACGTCACACGTGTACGGGATGGCAGGAAAATCGCGTTGAACTCATTAAATACTTATCCAACGGAAGAAATTATTTGGGTGAAGGATGTGGAGAAAAAGGACACACATTTTACTTCCAGGATTCTTTTACATTAAATCTCCATATGTCTCGGTAATTCGATCGCCCCAAGCAGCGTTCAGGCGGTCAAGGCCAGCACCAGCATAGTTCATGTCAGGAACCACGTTATAGAACCAACTACAGAGCGTGGATACAATAGCCGCTCCGCAAGACAGCGAACGTATCTAATGGAAAACGCTTTCATTTGAGTATGACTCAGGTTCACAGATCATCTAGCTCAGGTTCTATTTATATTCGTATTTAAACTGTAAATTTAGTGTGTAGGAAGCTGGCACATTTTTATAGAACAAATCAATATAGAGGCAAATATTCACTTATACCTTATCTGGAAAGGGCTTCATGGACTATTTCTTGAAGGCCATCGAAGCACGGAGCGTGGAGGAACAAAGTTTTTTTGACAGATCATGCTGGCACATCCGTGATTTAGGAAGCTGTGACTTGAAAGAAAGAGCTTTGTCGTTCAGTGGCTGAAGGGCTAGGAGACGTTTAGAAAAGGTGAGTAAAATGTCGAAATTTGCTGCAAATTGATTGCATCTAACTCTACAAACGCATCAGTATCCTCGAGTTAATGTACATAAGTATGTCTTCGTACAGTATGACCCAATCATTTAAGGAAACAGCGTAGTTACCGTTAATTTCCTGAGGGTCATTATGCCTACACAGATTCCGTTGGAAGCAATAATGGCGGTTTGATGCTGCGACAAAGTAGGTAACGACGCGAAATCTAACCCGTGGTCGTGATTTGTTATGGATTTGGAGTTATGAGTAGCGTTATCTATACAGATATGAAGAGTTAGTGGCGCAATAAATATTCGTCGTTGATTTAATATAATAACTTATTTTTCAGGTGTAAGCCAGTTGTAATAGAATTAAATATGGACCAACAATTCTGTCTCCGGTGGAACAATCATCAAAAGAACCTAACAGACGTACTGAGTGGTTTACTACAAAGAGAAGTTTTAGTAGATGTAACGCTTGCTTGTGATGGTGAAACATTTAAGGCCCACCAGACAATTTTGTCAGCTTGTAGCCCCTATTTTGAAAGTATTTTCCTACAAAACACACATCCTCACCCAATAATTTTTTTGAGGGATGTGAATTATACGGAAATGAAAGCTCTGTTACAATTTATGTATGAAGGTGAAGTTAATGTAAGTCAGAACTTGCTTCCAATGTTCTTGAAGACAGCCGAGGCCCTTCAGATACGTGGTCTTGCTGACAATGCCATTCATAGTAAAACGTCTGATGACTTGCCATCATCAGCAGTGAACTCACCAGCTAGAAACTCTGATCATCATAGTAGACCTAGTAGTCCTCTTCCAGAAAAGAGGAAACGAAAGTCATCTGGAAATTGCGACATATCTGGATCCACAAGTGATCGATTTCACTCAGACTCTCAGGTATGAAATAATATAATTTTAATATTATTTTATGGTAATTACTTTGAGCATACTTGAATAAATAGTTTTGTTTCCTTGTTTGTGTGGAGTGTTCATTGATGACAAGACATTGTTCATTTGTATCCATTGGTAGTTTGGGTGAAGAGTATAGTTTTGGTATTTCATATGTGCTTGTTATGTACTGGTTACCAGTACTCTTGACAGTCTTTTTTGTCTCATGGAAAAAATTGTGATACTCTCTGGCATATAAGTTGACATCATTTTTTGTCATGATGCTAAGTTCTTGATGTCTTCACATCATTCTCTTGCAGTTGCAAGTTTGGAAAAGGGCATTTAATTTTTTGGTAATTTTGGGAGTATGTATTACTTGATCATTTGGGGTATTTGGATGTGAAAATGTTATAATTACCTTGTTACTAAATGTTAATAGATGCACATGACTAACAGGTGAACCTGTTCACATAGGATGTGGTTTCTTTCCTTGTTACATACAAATACACATTCTATTGATCCAGAATTTAGTATGGAAGTAGGATGAAGAGTAAGTCAGAAAAATACAAAACGAGCAAAACTTCGTACAATACAAAAACATTATACGCGTTTCACATGCAGAATTTCACTGTTACAATAAATCCATTATTTGCAACTGATAATAAGTGTCTTAAGTGATAGAAAGGCACTAGATGACTTAAATTTAACATTTTTTATTTATAAAACTTGTGAGAGTGCGCGTGGTAAACTGTTGACAATTTTGAAGCCAGTGTAGTACGCACTTCCGAAAAGGTGAACAGTTGGCATTTGGTCTATGAAGATTCTGCTTATTCCTTGTATTAGTGTTGTGTATGGTTGAATTGTTCGAAAGTATCTTTTTTTTTACGGTGAAGTTTATTAAAGAAAACATACATTGACACTGATGAGGTAAAATCTGTAGTCTCTTAAAAGAGCCTGCCACATAAATTTCTAGGTCCGTACAGTAAGAACCAACAGGATGCACTCGTTACTTTCAATTTATTTCAGTAATTAACCTCTACATGTTTTGAGCAGGCTTACTGTTTATCATCAGGGGGTATTACTCTGTATATATGGCGGTTGGTATATGTCATGCGTTTCGTTGACTGGGTTTTGTGGGTTTTGGCAGGATCAGAATGGAACTGTCAACAACCAGTCAACATAGACACATGACATATACCAATTGCTGTATAGAGTGATACCTCCCGATGATGAGCAGTACGCCTGCTTGAAACGTGCAGATGTTAATTATTGAAATAAATTGAAAGTAAATAGTTAATCCTGTTAGTACTTATTATAGGAATATATCACTATGCATGATCAACAAAACATGAAAAATGAGTTTCTAGTTTTTGCACCAACCGTGATAATATCACATTTCTTTTGTAGAGTATCTTTTTTAATGTAAGACAAATCAGTCCATCCTTTACCCAGATTTTTTTATTCAAATACAAAGAGGCAAAATAAATTTTGTGGAGTGTATCACTGGAGCAGGTATGACCTAAGTGCCTAACATGTGGAATATCATTTGATCAACAGGATATTTCCGGTATAGGTGTGGAAAACAAGGAATTTTATGTTTACTGACAGTGATGTGTATTTTTAATATAACCATTGTGTAATGTGTATACTGGAGAATTATTTAGTATAAATTTCATTATATTTGTTGCATTTTATGTTTTTGGTTCCGTTCATCGCCGATCTATATTAATAATTGTCCAACGAGATGCAACATAGAGCAGTCCATTTATTATTCTGCAAGTTCACTGTACATGTTTCGGGTGTCAACCACACCCATTATCAGTACACGAAGCTGTAACTACAGCCTCTGGTACTGGTCATATTTTTTGTGCAGCTCCCTCCCCCTCCATGTTGGAGGGAGGTAGCTGCACAAAAATTATGACCAGTACCGGAGGCTGTAGTTACAGTTTTGTGTACTCCTGATGATGGGTGTGGTTGACACCCAAAACATGTAGAGTGAACTTGCAGAATAATAAATATACTGTTTGTGTTGCATCTTGGATAATTATTAATATATTTGAATAAAGGTAGATCAACTTGATGACACTTGCTTTATTATGTCAGTTTACTGCTCAACATGTTTCAGATGTAAATACATCCATCTTCAGGAGCTTGCAACTATTTGGTGCGTTATTGTGTAGGCTGTATTGTGCTGACTAGAGGCGTGTTGGTGTTATGTAGCGGATTGGTTGTTGGTGATGTGGTATCCAAGCTCAGCCTGCACTCGGATACCACATCACCAACAGCCAATCCCGCTACATAACACCAACACGCCTCAAGTCAACACAATACAGCGTACACAATAACGCACCAAGTAGTCGCAAACTCCTGAAAATGGATGTATTAACATCCAAAACATGTTGAGCGGTAAATTGACATAATAAAACAAGTGTCATCAAATTGGTCTACCTTTATTCAAATATCAAGATGATGCACTGTCCAATATGCATAAGATTAATATATTTGTTGTGTCTAGGTTTCAGGCCACCTTATTGGCAGTAAAACCTTTACCCATTTGAGGTAGAACTGTGTATGATCCTGAACAGGCATCATTACTGTTTTTAGTAGATGACAGGAATGTTGCTGTGAATGTTACGGTTTCTGATAAAGTGTTTGTCAGTGGGAATGTCATTTTTATGTGGTATAAAAAGTAGGATTCGTAGGATTGTCTGTTGGGGAACCCCATGTTTTATTCTGTCCTGGTTTGAGAGAAAAAAAATTCTGAATGGCATTAGATGATTTTATTTCAGCTTTGTGTTTTCTGTCAGATAGGACATAAACAATTATGCACCTGTTCGAATGTCCTAAAATGTAATTTAGTAAGCTCTCAGGACCAGCACAGTTACAAGCCTTAGCCATATCACAGAGAATTCCTGTGACTTGAATTTCATGGTTTGATAGATTTGAACACTTTTTTTTTTATATTTGTGGTTCCGTGCATCGTAATTCTAGGTCATAGAAATCCAACAAGATGCATCTGTATGCAGATATTTATTTACCGCTAAATTACTCCAACAAGATGCAACAGTATACAGATATTAATTAACCACTAAATTACTCTACATGTTTCGGGTGTCCATCACGCCCATCATCGGGAGTACATAAAACTGTTGTTGCAGCCTCTGGTACAGATCATACTATCTGGGGAGCAAGCATCTTCAAACATGACCAAATAAGTCCTTATTTGGTCACGTTTGAAGAAGCTTGCTCCCCAGATAGTATGATCTGTACCACAGGCTTCAACTACAGTTCTGTGTATTCTGATGATGGGCGCAATGGACGCCCGAAACGTGGAGTAATTTGGCGGTTAATTAATATCTGCATACAGTTGCATATTGTTGGATTTCTTCAACCTAGAATTGAATACGCAGCATTGTCCATAATCACGGAAGAAAAACAGGCATATTCAGACTGTGTTAAAGTTTGTTCATGTGGTTTAAAAAATAAACATTGTCGTCTCATGTTCAGAAAAAAGAAATTAAAAGAAGTCCGCTCATAAATTTATGAAATAAGATATCGTGAACAGAGATTTGAACTGTGCAACCTCCGACAATAGTACATGGACATTGCATTAACAATCCTGGCTGCCACATATCCTAGCAAGCATTTAGATTGAATGTCACAATGTGCAAGTTTTCTGTGTTATTGTCTGTGGCTGGAAGCAGAGATAACAGAAAGAGGAAACACAAGGAGTTACATTTTTTAGGAGTGTGTTTTTGTGTTTGTTAACCACTTATCATATATGTTCCTTAGTATTATTTAAGCAGTCCATACCACATTTTTGTGTTTGCAATGTTTAAACGTAGTGTCAAGTTTAGGAATAATTGGAGCCATATCTCTACTCCCCACATTTGTCTTCATGGTGTGGACAGGGCTAGCTGTGCGTTCTAACAACGTTTAAATGAGTGGCTAACATTTTGCTGTGCCTAATACAGTAGAATGTAAATTGGATAACACATATGCTATCTGTCATGTTAATTCTGATGTGGCTGTGGACATACATCGTAAGAATGCAGCAGATGCAGATTATAGGAGATGCTGAGTATGCTGTCTGTGTAGAAGTGCGCATCCTGTGTACCGTTTAACCCTTCAAAGCCAAGTGGTTACTTTTTGTACTGCTACGTTTAATGTTTAAGAACTCTACATTCTGTCCACAAAGTTTTTTTTTTTTGGGGGGGGGGACAAACAGCAGTTGCATTCCTCTATGGCAGTAACAGACTAGTTCATTTTGCTTAATAACCATGACAGTGTATTTACTGTGTGGGTGAACTGATTATTAATGTTCTGTAAATGTAGTTCAGTTTAATATTCATATTTGTAAGGTTATACAGATTGATGATACAAAGTTCTTCGTGAACATCGTCTGATATATTATCATGTATGGTAGTTAGAAATTCTTGAACTGTAGATTGCGTTAATACCCTTTTAAGCATTGGCCCCGTGAGAAGCCATCGGAGTCAGACATATTACGCCTACATTAGTTCAGCGCTGAGACTGGAGGAAGTTTCGTTGTGTAGGGTGTGAAATTAACAGTCACTGTTAATTTGTAAGGATTGTGAAAGACGTAATGTCTGAAACTTCTGTTCAGAATTTGCATAGAAGATCCGGAGAGAGTCGTGTAAACCCCCGTCACTGATCTAATGAACTCATGGAGCTGAGTCCTGCAGAAGCTAACAGGTTCTCTGCTAGTCAAGAAACTCCATTTTGTGGAACCCCGAGGTTCATTAATGCGTTCACAAGTGCCTGCCACCAAGCCAGATGAATCCAATTCATGTCTCCCCTTCCCACTTCTTGAAGACCAATTTTAATAATATTATTTCTACAGTAAAACCAACTAGATGCACCAGTGTATCAAACTTATTTCATTTTGGAATGACACTCTACATGTTTCAGATGGTGTTTCTGTCCATCGTCTGGAGTATGAGATGTTACATCTCATACCCGCTAGCAAGCAGACAGCAGTGTCTGTTTGACAAATGCGTGTTGTTGTATGTACAGTCTTTAATCCCTGATGTTGGACAGAAAGACCGTCTGAAACATGCAGAGTGTAATTCCAAAATAAAATAAATTTGATACACTGGTGCATCTGGTTCGTTTTACTATAGAAATAATATTACAATGCACGGCCCTGTGAACATCAGATTTAATAATATTCTCCCATCTGTTTGTAGGTCTTCCAAGTTGTCTCTTTCAATCAGGTTTCACCCCATCAAACCCCTGTATTCACCACCTCTTCTGTCTCCCATGTGTACTACATGCCCCACCCATGAAGGTGTGTGAGTGTTAGAGAACTGCTGCATATAGGGCATAGTAACATTGTCACATGTTTGTTATTGATTATATCCTTTGAAAGTTTTGGTTGGGTCTGGTGTAGTGAACTAGTGCAATTAATTGTTCCGTACTCCTTGATGTACTAAATTTCATTGTCTTTAAGGTAATTTAAATTGCTTGATTTAATGGAAGCAATGCAGTGAATTGAAGTGGCATGTCAGGGGTTTGTTGCATAAAACAAGACATTGCTGGAAACACTGATGTTTGGCATTAACCCTTCAAGCGCCGAGTTAAATCCCATTTGCCATTTGCTGGCATTATTATCTCACCATATTCTCCACATTAACAGGGTAAGGGTTAAATATGTTTCTGTTTAAAAGTGTCAGCAAATTGGAACAGTTTTTTAATTCAAATAGCTGTTCTGATTCGAGATTGGAAATTATAAATTACTTGACAATTATAGAACCAGAAGGATTCAATTTTATCTTAGCCCTTCGTGAGTGGATTTTATTTTTAAAGTCAAAGATTATCACCTCTTAAATTCTTAGTAAATCCAACATCTAGTGTGTTGTCAGTGCAGTATGAGAAGCTGGTAATTTTGTGTTTACATATGTTTATACAGCATGATTCAAGAGTTGTCAACATTACTGTAGGACTTGATTTCCGAGGTCTTTGTGATAAAGAAAAGACTGGCTCTGTGCCCATCCAGCCTCCTGTTCGGTGGGCAATGGGGTTCATTGCTGGTTGAAGTGGCAGGGGTGTGACATTTTGACCACTTACCTCTGTCTAGTGCTGAGGTTAAAAATGAGTCGGGCTATACCTCTCCATCCATTATATGCCTCATGGCCTGGGCAGGGATGACTTTATGGTTTAGTTATTTTACAGAAGGCTGATTGTAGTCCAGGCAGGTTCTTTCCTAACGTAGAGTGTTTAATAAGATTATCATGCTAACTCATATGTTTCGTATCACAAAATGTTCGCTGTGCAGCACAGGATGACCAGGCAGCATTGACAAAAGTGATATTTTTCGCGATATTAACATTGTGTTGGGTCTTGTGCTGCATTGTTCATCGGGATTTTGAGACTGCCATTGCAGTGCCTTAGGAATGAGAAAGTAACTGAAAAGTGGGGAAAATTACCTGACGAGAAACTTTTGTACGTGTTTGAGTCATAAGCTTGAAACTTGCGGTGGAAGATTCCTATAATAAAACCAAATAGATGCACCAATTTCTCAAATTTATTTTTGGAATAAAACATGTTTCGGATGGAGGATCTATCCGAAACATGTAGAGTTTTATTCCAAAAATAAATTTGAGAAATTTGGTGCATCTTGTTGGTATTATTGTAGGAATTTGTCATGATGCGCAGTCACCTGAACGTCAAATTGTGGTGGAAAATGAAATGTAGAATTTTCGTTAGAAATTCTAGGGCAGAAACTGCTTCTGTAACATAAGCATTTATTGGAGCATGAAATTGGTGATCGTAGAATAATAGCGAAGGCCATGCCATAGCCCAGGCAGTTTCCAGCCTCGCAGAGGTCTGGTTTCAGTTCTGGGCTAGTCCATGTGTGGTTTGTGGTGGAGAAAGTGGCACTGGGACAGGTTTTTCTCCAGGTACTTCATTTTTCCCGTGTCACATGCCACCAGTGCTTCATAATTTTATTTAATTCGTTTACCAATTATGCTCTACAGTCTTAGAGTAATCGACAGCATTGTTGAATGTAGACACTTGTATATGTATCTGGATTGTGAGGATGCAGACTAGATTGAGCTGACCCAGGACAGGTGAAAGGGAAGCTTGTATGACCTTGGTAATTGTACCTTGAGTGCTGCAGTAGCAGGAAATACTTGTTGAATGTATAGTCTCTGTCCTGAACACTTCTGTTTTACATTTCTTTTTCAACAGATATCCTGTAGATTGGACAACACACACACACACACACACACATTCCTTCACAAGATATCTTTTATATTTGTCAGATACAAGTAGAGAAACAAATATCATGCTGCAGCGTAACTATTGATGATGATAGTTTGAAAGGTGTTTGTTCATGAATGCTCAGTACTGTTGTTGGCATGTTCATAACAACACTCGTATTATACATGTTGAAATATGAAACAGTTCATATAGAGTTACCAACCTTGTAAAGCAAAGCCATCGCATGACAGGCCTGGACAGGCCCTGAGGGTTCCAGGAGGTTGAGGCTCCCAGATTTCAAGACATTCGGCACATGAAGGTGGTAAGATTGTCAGCCCTACGCACTGGCCACCTTTACCCCCCAGGAAATATTCCTGGTACTCATTTCTGT
>Ga0131853_10016085_pt1 | contig 13671 bp, 11 predicted proteins | sample TergutLab28metaG_FD_92764 | JGI IMG/M metagenome (GOLD analysis project Ga0131853, IMG submission 92764) | Labiotermes labralis P1 segment gut microbial communities from Petit-Saut dam, French Guiana - Lab288 P1 (version 2) (version 2) | ecosystem: Host-associated > Arthropoda: Insects >... | reverse complement strand
TATATATATATATATATATAGCAATCAACCCCAAGTGCTTAAAATGTGATAGTCTACAACATATTTGAGGCGTCAGCTAGGTTAGTTCTCACAACTCGATTTTTTTATTTTTCGTATTTATTTCCCTGATATTTGATCATACTAACCCTTTAAAGACGAAGCGCAGACCGCTTTACTTACAAGGCCCAGTCCGTACCGCGTTGTAACCACTTTTCATCTCGGTTATAAAAACCAATCTGTTTATGATGTAAGTGGCGCAAGTCGCTGTTTGTTCTGAGATAGATACAAAACACATAAATGCAGTGTGGGCAGAACATACAATTCTTGAATGTTAAACCTGTTTGTGCATCACGTAACAAGTAAGCTTTAAAAGGTTAATATAGAGATACGTTTTGAAGTGCAAGAAAGTGTGGATTGCAAGGGTTGGAGGGAGGGAGGGATTATGTGGATCTAAGATACATGAAAACGGGTGTGGGATAAAGAAAATTACTTAATTACACTCTCTACTGTTTATGTTCTACGTCTATCCTTATTCGATTGATAAAATTAAATAACCAGAGGTCATAACAAGACACGTACAGTGCCACGCATGAATGACACAAGAAATTACAGTAAATCCGTGTCCACCTGGAGACAGACATAGAGCTAATTTCCGATATATTGTGGATTTTGTATAGGAGAACTGGGGTGATGGGCACAGTCTAAGAATAAGAAACTTGATCGTCGTGACGCATCGCCGTCAAGCAGCTTTGAAATTAGCAAGTAATTCTAACCTTTCCTGATCTCGTACGGAAGGAACATGGCCGATTTTAAGGAGTTACATGGCGAGATGTGGTGTTACCTAAATATTTGGGAATTATTTAGATCTCTTCAGTGATAGCTTTGCTACTCAGAAATTGCCCTATACCAAAGAGCGTTACGCAGTAGCGCCAGATATGCAGTCTTTGTTTCCCCAAGCTGGAATTGAATCATTTGTGAATTACTGAAATTCCAAACGACAGTGTTAATACAGGACTGACTGTTACTAAAATCTCAGAACAATCACACATACTCGCAAATTAGCACACACGCACGGAATGTAGGTGTGTTGTGGACTTTATGGACAGGATATTCGATTTTTTGGTCACTTCATTAGCTCGTGGGTGAGAGGGTGGGTGAGTGGCTGCGCGACAAGGCACTGAGCGTGACTACGCTATCCCGCATAGCACGTAACAAGCGAATGAGGCCTAATCACAAAGCCAGTAATAATTACCTCGACAGTTGTGGAATTGTGCTGTGCTGTCACCCCACAATGCCTCTTACTCCTACCGCTGGGCAGTTTTAGACACTAGTATCACAAACGCAAATACATATGACCTGGGCGTGTGTGCTTCTGCGATATGGTTTCCACCCAGGCAAATGCTAGGGCTGCCCAACAGGAGTTTCGCTTGATCCATTAAGTACAGCTCGAACCATATCAATGTGCCGCAGTACGCGTGTGAGAATGTTGAAGTGAGAGGGAGGGGTCAGGGGACGACATTCACTACTAATCTTAAAAAATCGGTAACACAAATAATACACCAGACAACATCACTGAAAGCTAGGAACAGTATGCTAGTATATGACGTACTGTAGCGGGAACCCTGCTGTATGCAAACGTCGAAAGACATAGATGCTGCACGTGTAGTGCGGTACACAGCGTTGCGTCCCAAGGTGTGGAGATGAATGGTAAAGATAGCCGCAGAACTGAGTCTCGAACTATACTTGTACCACATAGCGCGTATCTTTTCCTCTTAATGGCAATATTATCGAAAGGTATTAATGCAAAACACAACGTGCTCAGAGCTTCTCTGGCGTTAACAAGGACGCTATGTGGGCGGTAGGTGACTGCTTTCCTACAGAATAATTACGCTCCGTCGATATGGCAGACGGAGTTGGAATTTTCAAGCATTTTAACTGCTAAGTAATGTGGGGAGCACTATGACTATGCAGCAGATGTGGTCGAATAGTGGGAAAAGTGTAGTCGCAAAGAACTTTAAGTGGTACAGGGTCTACTGCAGATGATCCGAGTGAGCACTTTTACAACACATGGACAATACAAGGACATTACTGGCATCACACATGAAGCCTACTTCTTTATTCACATATTTATAGTCGTACAGTTATAGTTTCTTTTATTTTCAAAATCTTATTGTGTAAGTACGTTCACAGATTCGGTCTGTGTTAAATTTGTCGAATTTAATCTGATAAACCTGTCGTGTCGCCATATTTTATAACCGCTGACGTCCAAACAAATCCTGTACTAGTCTCGATACAAAATTTCTCATGACTGACTCTGAGGGTTCATTACTTACTGCCGCACAACCGATGGTTCAAGAAATGTCCGCATCACCTATCATATTGTTTTACAGCCTTAAAAAGAGGAGAGAAAGAGATGGAAATTAATATTGCGTATTTTTCGAAGTTGTGTTAAAGTACGTCATTTTAGGATTCCAGATTGTGTCCTAGTTTCACCCCACCACAAGTTCGCTCTTCATCCATGCTGTTATTAGTGATTATAAAATGGACATTCGGGTTCTGATTGGCAGCTGATGGTACCAATGCAGTGACAGATTTCGTAAAACTCGATTCATTGGTTCAAAGCCTGGTATGGCGGGAGGGGGGACACACGGACTGCATAGTGATCTCATAAGCATCCGTTTTTCCTTAAGAAAGATCAATACATTAAAAAAAAACTCGTAACTAAGCACACGTAATTGGTAGGACAAATACTGGCTTTGCATTTTCTTCGGTTCACTTGTAATTATTTTAATAGGTTAAACAGAGTACTAATTTACGCATACCTGTATAGCTTAACAGTGGCCGTAAGTCATCGCATAATGCCTTCTGCGCACAGGAACAAAGCACTTCAGCAAACACTTTCCAGGTCTCTCACATCTATTACGCAGCCATGAGGCCTCCTAAGATCTCGGCTGTTGAACCCGAAGCTTCAACACCGTCATTTGGACACAGTGCTCATCCGGTTCCTTCCACCTCCCATCCTCACAACCTGTCTTCCAATCTCGCTTCCATTCATGTTGTTTCAAGTTTTTTCAAGAGGTCCGCCCCCCCCCCCCTTAGAGTTGTTTATACATTCTTTGTCACTGTCAGTCTAGCTGCATGACCAGACTATGATTGCAATGTGCCTAATTTCATTATCCTAGAAAAACTAACTCGACGAAGGAAAGCCTTCGTTGAGGAGCTAACAGTCCCCCAACTAGACGAGAATTGCGCTCTTCTGGGATATTACGCAGCGAATAGTGGTAATTCCTTACCGACTGAAATAGAATCACAACAGCCGCAGTATGAAACCAAGGGATAGGAACAGTAACAACACTACTCGTCCTGTACGTACTATGAACACGAGTCATAGTAGTCAACATCACTAACGTCTCAAAAGGGACCCTTCGACACCAAATTAATGAATAAACCCACACGAAACAGACACTCCCTAATCAAAATTGCACACAGCGCCTTAGTAGACCTACCAACACCATCAACAGTGAGAGGGTGATGAAAATTTTGGTAACTACTAGGAATCTGCCTAATCATGCAAATCCTAAGCGGACTTTTACTAGCTGTACTCTATTGCCCAAACATGAACACGACATTTCACAGAGTTAGACACATTTGTCGACATGTAAATTAATGGATGGTTACTTCGAATACTACACGTAAACGGAGCCTCATTATTCTGCATATGTAGTTTACACATTGGACCAAATCTTTACTACAGATCGTACAAACTTGTACGCACATGATCATTAGGAAAAGTCATTCTATTTCTAACCTTAACAACAGCATTCATAGGATATGTCCTACTATTGGGAAAAATATCATTTTGAAGAGCAACCGTAATTACAAACTTACTATCAGCTATTCCATATATAGGAAAAGACATGGTTCATTGAGTATGAGGAGGATTCGCATTGACCCGTGAAGATGGGACCGATAGGTTTTCCCGAGAAGTCGGTAAGGAATTACCACTACTCGCTGCGTAATATCACAGACGAACGCAGTTCTCATCTTCTTCGCGGCGGAAGCGTGAAATCACTCATAGTCTCTTAACTAGCCAAGAAATTCTCTGTATTCCTATGGAAAAAAGGACTCTTGATGACCATGTTCTAAAGAGCTGGCTATTTGAGCCTGTTGATTATTTATAACACAGTCTGTTTTCACGGTGTTGGGATTGAAGCCCGACCACGAACTTCGTGCTGCAGGACCACCCTTCTTGGCTGTCCGCGACTGATAATTTTATATCTTTCTGTAGCTACTCTCCGTATTTGGAGATCGTCTGCTGCGAATGTTTCCTTTTGTGTTGACAAGATACCGCTTTCACCTGAAGCGTAATAATGCTAAGCAACATACACAAACCACGGCGCTTCTCGTTAAGTAAAACCTGTTACAACTCTTGAGCCATTTATTTTCAAAAACTCGTAAAATACGCCGTTAATAAAGATACAGGTGTGTGCACTTCTAAGGTCAGAACCAGATGGAGTAAACAGTCATCTCTTCACCCCCCCCCCCCACCCCCACACCACCTCATCCCCTAGGAAGGAACCCCTAGTACCCGTTGGGAAAGAGGCAGGGACCAGTCTAGGTGAGGTGATGAGAAAATAAAACCCTGGTTTTGCCGGGGAGCAAAATGTAGTGATACCTCTTGCAGGACTGCGAAGTAACAGGAATGTACATAAACTGTTCTTAATTTTATCATTGTCTTTTCTTAATGCTGTTAAAACAAATTATTACGTATAGTTATAGGCCTAGTGTAACATTGTTACTGGTTCTTCATTCCGAGTTGCATTCACACATGCTTTACACATTTTGAGCACTATTAAACACGGATGACACACACGCACGCACGCACACACACACACACACACATATATATATATATATATATATATAATTTGTAAACTTCATTGAGTCTGTGGTTTATTTTAAGAAATACGGGCAGGGGCGGGCATTTTAGGTTGTGTCTGTGGTTTTGTAGATGTACTCACAAGTTACCATAATGACTACCACTTACGTACAGACGAAAGTACATACCTCAGTCGTCTTAATTATTATGTAATTACAGCTCAGACAGTGACAAATTCGCACCACAATTACAGTGTAATGAACTAATTCAGTATACTGCTGGTCAGCCCTGAAGTACCTTGTATGATGTATGTCGGACGTCCAGACAGTGAGGTGTGGATGTAATGTGCTGGCACCAGGGCGTTCCTGCAGAACGCAATGTGAGTGTGGCCTCCACGAACGAATGATGTAAAGTTTCTGCTGTTGCACTGTTCTAATGCGGGTATCCATACGGAACTAGCGCCCATACATTACCGGGGCATAACGTGAGAGGCTTTACCCCTTTTAAGAGTAAGATTAACATGAATTATATTTAAAGAATGAGTTCATACTGCGCAGTGAACACACCCCATCTCGGTTATAAAAACCATTCATTTAATTCTGTGTAGGGACAGAGTTAGTTGTGTGATATAAGGCCCATAGAAACGAAAGAAGTACACCGCGCGTGCAGAATGTATAATTTTTGAATGCTAAACCTGGTGGTACTGGAAGTAACCACCACTAGGTCTTAGAGAGAAGAGAAGCAAATTCAGTGACACTGACGGTGTTCACTAGTGCGAAAAACATATGTACCTATAAATATTTTCGGATTTCTTCAAACCACTGACATAATCCAATATTCTTTGCCAGTCATTACTTCAGATGTGTACTGCCCTTAAAATATTTATTAAAAATGACCGATGCGTGAAATTAGTTAAGACTGGATGATGAAAACACCGTATTTGCGCGACATTTTCATTACTTTTGCAGTTTTATTCGAAAAACAGGCAAAATGTGGGATTTGAAGTTTTTACAGCGGTAAAGATGTAAACTGCGGTCGTCTGGGTTATGACACCGTGTAGTCTGTTAGAAGACAGCAGATTGCGTCCACAAAATTGGCCTCCACATACCAGACTGCACGGTGTCATAACCCACACGACCACAATCTAAAGCAGTAAGTAATTCAAGTACGCGTGATATATGCAGGCCTCTGTCATATACCAGCTGGTCTGTTGACATACAGTGAGGTAATCTGTGCAGGCCTATGTCATATATCAGGTGTTGTGTGGACATACAGTGAAGTAATCAACGCAGGCCTTTGTCATATGCCAGCTGTTCTGTGGACATACAGTGAGGTAATATATGCAGGCCTGCGCCATACACCAGCTGTTCTGTGGACATTCACTGAAGTAATCAGTGCAGGTCTCTGTCGTATACCAGCTGTTCTGTGGACGTACAGCGAGAGCTTGCGGACAGTAATTTTATATTGTAGTTCTGTTTGTGCCAAAGTTAAAGTAAATTCATCAGACAGTAAAAAAGGACGCATTACCTTACTAACGCAAACTGCTTACGGAGATACCTGCACCAGAGAGAGGATTTCATTCTGTGGGATATAACGCTACGCCAGTGGGTAGTCGGATCCCGACGTTTCGAGAAGCGTAGTGCTTTCATCTTGAAGGGTCTATAGGTTCTGGAAGAGGTTTTCTTAAGACCTGTCTGTCCTTGTAGACAAAGTATCGTCATATTCCTGAAGAACGGAGCCGCTGGGAAAACTTCAGAGAATTCCCCTGTGCAACATATAATTCCGAACAATCTTGTGTTTTATGAAAACGACTTTACAGGCACAGGTAAACCTAGTCGATGTTGCAGTTGATTATTGATTTTGGGATTTAACAGTGAAATAATGTGTACTGATTCAGAACGTACCTGATGGAGGTGATACCCTTATACCTACACACATACACACACACACGTCTATTTTCATGGAACAGAATTTTTTTTGATAAGCTAATAGTTCTTTAGCTAGTAAACCCGAAATGATCATTATCGTGGTCACAACAGCCCGCCACTTATCCCTACACGGAGCAATATAAATCCAGTCCACGCCCTCCCGACCGATTTCTTTAAGACGCATTTTAATATTATACTCCTATCTACGCTTATGCCTTTCAAGTGACCCTTTCCTTCAGGTATCTCATCCAAACCGTTGTATGGCCCTCTCTTTTATCCCCTATGCTTGTCACATTCCTCGTCCATCACATTCTTCCTGATTTTTCACGCGAATAATATTTTGTGAGCAGTACACATTATAAAGTGCTGGGGTCCTTACAGGGAGGGACAAATAAGTACGTTAGACAGGGTGCAAAAGAAAGCGGCCAAATTTACACATCATACGAACAGTCCGAACTGGGAAACTTTGGCGTCGCGTAGAAAGTTATTACGCATATGTGCCCTCTTCAAAGCTTACTCTCGGGAACGCGCGTGGAAGGCTATTGGTGACAGATTACAATGGCCACACTATCTGAGCAGGGTAGATCATGAAAGGAAAATCAGGAGTAGGAGGCAAAGGACGGATTTAGAGAAATATTCTTTTGTAAATAGGACCATCCAACACTGGAACCAGTTACCGGCAGAGGTGTTAAGAACTCTCCCCTGCAAACCAATCACTTTTTAAAAGAGGGTAAGGAAAGTGATAATTGAGTTGAATTAAAAGGAAGTAATGCTGGAAATCATCGAAAAGTGTAGAGAAGCGAAGCCTAGTGAAGTGAAAAGTCATCTAATATGAAGTGTAACGAAGTGAAATAAAGTGAAGTGAAGTGAACGAAGTGAAGTGGAATGAGGTAAAGTGAAGTGCAGTATAGGGAAGGGGGGTGGGAAACGATTCTTTATGGAAAAGGTTTATAGGAGTAGTAAGTGATGAGAAGTGAAGGACTGTGGTGAAAGCGTGATTTAATGATTGAGGGGGGGGGCTAAACAATTACAAGGAATTTCACACAGTACTCTCTTATACTTGGATGTTTTTACCTTTTGTACATGTATTCTAATTTGCCTCGTGTGTATTGTTGCTAGTTTTAAGTTGTCTTGTATGTAATTGTTGTTGGTTGGCCATGTGTATTGTTGTAGTTGTCTTGTGTGTATTGTTGTCATCTTATGTGTATTTGTTGTACTATGTGTACATTGATTTTTTTTTTTTTTTACTCTGGGTGCCGGACTGCTGGCTAGAAGTTCAGCATTCGGAAGGTCCTGCGTCCGGCCATCTCGACACAGGTTTTTCTTGGTTTCCCTGTGCCTATAAGCAAATGCTGAGATGGTTCCCAAAATTCCAAGTTGCCACTGCATGCTTCTCATGTAGCCCTCCCGACTTAAATTTAGTAGTAACCATTTTCTATTCTGTATGCATGTAAAACAACCACTGCCACCGGGTAACAACCCAATTGCAGTTAATACTTATTATTATTATTATTACTATTATGCAGCGTCCTCTAGCACCCTGTTGCCTCCTCCTTCTCGCCCCCAAGTATCTTTTATTACCCTGTATCCAATACCCTCAGCTTATGTTTGCCTATCATAGTGAGAGGTTACTAAACACAGTAGATATTTCGAAACGTGTAAAATTGTTTTACAGTCATATGTTATGAATTTATTATGTCTCAGTGGTAGAATCGTAGTTGTTACAGCAGAATCTGTCAAGTATTACGTTCCTCGAATATCGGTCAGACTTCTTCCAACAGCCGTCTTTATATCACGGGACAAATATTGTATATTTAATACATTGTAAGTAATACTGTAACTTCGAGTGCAGTGTAATGTGTCAGCAGTTTATTCGCTGTCATTGTCAGTCTTTTCTTCTACCAGTGTGTGCAGGGACGTTGCAGATGTTTGGAATTATTATTATCTTCAGATTTGAAAAACAAAAAGTTCGCTGCTGAAAGACATCTACGTTAAAAAAGAAAACACGTTCGTTGAACTGGAACGAGAAGGTGGAAGGCGTTACAGGTTCGCAGGATCAAGAATACGGCTTGGAAGCTTGAAAGGACACGGCTTCTTAACACTTACGGAGACCGTAATAACACGTACCATAAAAGTGCACCCTTGTACAGGCACTGAGGGTCTGTACAGCTCGTACGGCCCATAGGGGGAGTAGAGGTATAGCTATATTCTTTCTTTACCACGGCACTGTAAGGGGGTGAGCGGTCAGCGTCATGCCCCGGCCGCTATTTAGCCCGGGAAAGACCCGGTACCCATTGTACAGAAGGCTGGGTGGACCCCAGGGCCGGTCTGGACAGGTACGGAAAATCTCGCCCCCACCAGGATTCGATCCCCGGACCGTCCAGCCCGTAGCCAGTCGCTATACCGACTTAGCTACCCGGCCCACGACACGTACTGTAACCAACGAAAATTAAATCATTATTATGTTTTCACTTGCATCCTCATTTTATCTTCAGATCTTCCTTATTGGCGGAATTATGACATACCATACGGTTCTGGGTTAGGTTTCCATCATTCTTTTACTTTGAGTATAAATCTGCGAGTAGTACAACTATTATAACGTACTTTAAAGTGTTTTCGAACTTCGGCGTGGCTAATTAGCGTGAATATTGGATTGCAGGAGCAGCCATTATAGTGACTGACGTTGCTGTGGCTTGATATCAATGTGCGTTCTTCTTCCTTGCAACAGTGACACAACCGACTCCGTGCAACTTAACTTACCAAACTCCAGTACCACAGGCGACTAAGAGCTATCGGAGTTGTCTCCGTCTTCAACTTCCAATAAAGTAAACGATGCAGTTACAACATACACAGGTAGACTGAAGGTCTACACCTACTTGCAGTGTGTTTGCTAGGAGGATTACACTTTCCACTAAAGTAACGGGACGTGTCAGAACAGAAAGACAAGCGGACTAACATGTACATGATTCACGCATACGTAACTGCTGTTCCAGTTTTTCAGTCACAGGTATTTCCGTCGCCGCTGTCCTTCAACCGGTGTAAAAATTATCGTACACATAATTCAAAAATTCAAATACTGAATCATGGGTAATCTGTATCGCTAATATTTTACTCAGTTTATCTTCGCCGGTTGTTCCAAAACGTTAGACTTAATCTGGACGTAGGAAAAATTTCGGATGAGCGAGAAAGAGAAACATTATTTTATCTAACCAGTATCGTGTGTTACTTATGTCAGCTCGCCTATTGTAGAAAATTTAGTCCAATCAGCGGCCCTGCTACACGCGCGTTTTCGGAGAAAGCTTTGTAACGACTGTGTGCGTCATCAGTAGCAGTGGATTATCGCGTGTTTGTGTATGATACGCTAACTAAGGTTGTGCAACACGTGCCTTAGCAATTTGAGACGCAGGTGCCCTGATGTGCACACTTCAAACACGAAAACAAGTTACAATTACGTGACAAGGTTTTGAGCAAGAGGTTCCTTTCTAGACAGGAAGAACACGCAGAAGACACGTACTAGCTGCGCAAAAGCTGGACGAAATTGGTGCTGCATTGGAGACATCTCCGAGAAAGTCTCTGGTCCGACTTGCTCAACAGACGAACGTGGCGCATTTCATTTGACTCAAGTTCAGTAATAATAATTACACTGCAAACGGTCGGAAAATGGTTTAGCGTCATCAGTCTCATCCGCAGGATTTCGACGGGCACATCTAACGTGTTCGTTAGATGTGCTGCGAACCGAAGAAAATAATTTGCAGCATCTTCTTTAAATGTGATGAGTGCAAACCTGATATTAACTTTAGTGCGTTAAACTAAAACGCGTGGACATGAGTGAGGGTTAACTGGAATAGTGGCAGAGAGTGAGAGACTGTAATGGACACATAAAGCAATGACGTTAGAAATGTGTACATAACTGTAGTTTGAAAAACTAAATGGAAGAGACTCGTTTGGACACCTATAAAGACATTAGAGCTGGCAGTGGAGGGATTTGTGAACATGGAACTGGAATTTCACGTCTCGTACAGGAAGGATAGTTTCTCCATTTCTCAAGAGGAAAAATAAAAGTTCGAAAATGTGCTAGGACCGGCTGCTGAAAAAATGGGCGTAGGATGGCGCAAGTAGCAAGAAACTAGAGAAAACTGCATAATGAGGAACTTCACGATTTGTATGCCTTTCTAATTGCTGCTAGGACGAAGAGATGGACGGTGCTTGTGGGACGCTTGAGAGAGAAATCCATACCTTATTTGGTGGGAAAACCTGATGGACAGAGACCGCCGCGTGGAAAACTTACGTGTTGATGCGATGATGATGTTAAATTTGTATCATTAAAATAAAACGGAAGGCGTTTGAAGTAGGGTGGGAAGATATTGACTTGATTCAGCTGTCTTAGGATGGAGGACCTTGGCGAGCTCTTATGACAAAGTAGTGGACCTTCGGGTCCCACTAGATTTGGGGAATTTGGAACCACTGTATGTAGAACGCCTTTGTCCTTGTAGGTAAAGGTAAAGGTAAAGTGAGCCCGTTACAGGCCTGGTGTGGTCCAGAGTGTGGTTAGAGGTATAGCTCTACTCTTCCATGACCGCAGCACTAGAAGGGGGTGAGTGGTCAGCAGCACGTCCCGGCCGCAATTTACCCCCGGGAAATACTCGATACCCATTGTACAGGAGGCTGAGTGGGCCCCAGGGCCGGTCTGGACTGGCGGAAAATCTCGCCCCCCACCGGGATTCGATCCCAGACCGTCCAGCCCTTAGTCAGTCGCTATACCGACTGAGCTACCCGGCCCACCCTTGTAGGTATATTCTAAATCTTATCACATGTGACAGAACCTACAGCCTGTAATCAAAGTTCACGTACTGTAAAGTCTATACTTTTCACTTTCCTAAGGTAAAAAACGTGATAAACATGTAACCTTTTCGGAGTGTGGGAACGCTGGGACAAGTGGCAGTATCATGAAAGCAATGCCATGCAAATCAGAGGTCGAGCACCCATTCTTTCGGATTTCTGATTGAGTCGAGTGGTCAGGTCACCGCCCAGTCGCTTTACCCCTGACAAAGATTCCTAAGCACCCAGTGGATAGGGGCCTTGGTTGGCCTCAGAGCCGGTCCGGACACGGTGGCGTTTAGGAAAATTTTTAGTCCCTGCCGGATGTTGAACCAAAATTCCTTGGTCGTTCAGCGTGTAGTCTAAACATTACATCGCCTGAGCATGCCGGTTTCCCTACTTGAGCGTAGAGGTCCGTAGGGCAAATGCAGTGCGTACATAAAATTTCGAATATAATTCAGTTAATTTTTCACTCTAACTCTGCACATCAGTGCTTTGATAAACTGTGTGACATTTCGAGTGAATGTGGAACATTGATGGAGTGATAATTGACATTGTAAGAACGTAACAGTCGGCATGAACTGCCCTGTGAGAGAGCCCGGGAATGTGCCATGAAAAGCCGGTGACTGATCGGCTGAACTGTGCCAGGTCGTCCAAGTGAGTTCAGGAGGAGGCTTCATATACCTATGCCTACAAGTACCAATTCCTCTTACCGTTGGGGATGCTGTCGCTTGCGAAATTTGAGGCATTCGCCACGGTGTCCATGAGGTCTTCGTTACTCTGGGATTTTGCGCATCGTCAGTTGGTAGTTTTGTTACCGGAATTTCGAGAAATCGTGTCGGTTCCATCAAGGTGTCCGAAGACCTCTTGACACTGGGTGATGGTACCGACACGGTTTCTCGAAATGTCGGTAACTAACTACCAAACTGACGCTATGCAGTGTCCTAGAGGATCGAAGATCTTCAGTTATCAGTGGATGGAGGTTCATGGATGCTGAGACTCATGTGGTCGTGCTGAAGATAAAAATGCACGGCTGCACTGGACGCAGTCGGACGCGTGTTGTTTAATCCGCAGTCAGCCGCACAGACTTCAGTGACATTAGGGGGTACGCGTATAGCCGTGGTAGTATTAATGTTGTACACAGAGTATCAACGCATTTCCATTTACATGTAATATGTTATTGTTTCAGGTAAGCTGAGATAATTCTCTGCCGACATTTCCTGCTTGTCACTGGCTTCACCGAAGGTAAGCGATGTGGGCAGTAGGTGTAAACATGGTGTTGCCGAACTCTTTTGTGCAAGTTAACTGCATCGTTTACTTGTTGGTGTGGGTCTCTTTGTACTGCAGTATCTGGGAACAAGATAATTATTTTAGCGCTTTTCTTGTAATGTCACAAGTGGTAAGGTTCTTTTTTCGACATGTCGGTCGGTGAGTTAATTGTCATGTCGTGATATCAGAGACGCTCGTCTTCTATACCGACGATATGTAACGTCGGTGGTGGATGACTGAAATACGAGACTGGGGCGTTGGTGGAACTTGGGAAAACCAAACTACTCAGTGAAAAATACCTGTACCAGTGTGATTTCGTCTACCACGAATTTCACACGGAGTGGCTTGGGAGCGAACTCAACCACGTGGCTCATGGTATGGCCCAAAAATAATGTTGCTGTTAAGGAACACGTGCCACTTATTTTGGTATTGTTAAGTGTACAGACGTGCTGTCATTTTTCAGCGTATTTCACTGCCGAACCGACGATATTTTTATTTATTATATTATGCCGTCCTTACAAACATATAAACCGTTGTATTATTACAGCTGGTTACATTCGGCTACATGTTTCGGCCATTACCCGGCCATCATCGGGCCAACAAGTAATAGTGTTAATTAAGGTACATTCATTAGCGTTTTTGGCACGGCAGTGTTTATTAAAGAAAATATCGGCGTTGAATTTTAGTACCTTAATCTTCAATTTCTTGTAGTGGTGGATGGAGCGTGCTTCACTGGCTGTAAATTTGAATTATGCCATCCCGTTGTGTAATGAATAT
>Ga0131853_10016084_pt1 | contig 13671 bp, 8 predicted proteins | sample TergutLab28metaG_FD_92764 | JGI IMG/M metagenome (GOLD analysis project Ga0131853, IMG submission 92764) | Labiotermes labralis P1 segment gut microbial communities from Petit-Saut dam, French Guiana - Lab288 P1 (version 2) (version 2) | ecosystem: Host-associated > Arthropoda: Insects >... | reverse complement strand
TGTTAATACATCCATCCTCAGGAGCTTGCGACTTATTTGTTGAGTTATTTCATGGGTTGTATTGCTCTGGTTCGATGTGTGTTGGTGTTACGTTGTGGTTTGGCTGGGGTGGTGTGGCATCCGAATACCACAGTACCAGAGTATCTTTTCGGCTGTATCTCGGTTTCCATAAGAAGGATTATTTTGAAAATTGTTTCCCAAATTTGCGGACGCACCTAAGAACAAGACGCGGCGTTCAAATACCACGTTTCACCCCAACAAACGTGTAAATCCATGCAGTAAAAGTATTCACCGGTAATATTCTGTGTCGCCGGTCAGGTCGCTATTTGAATAGGCGTGCTGTAGAATGTTAAGCCCTGGCTTTATTACTTCCCCTTTCTCACGTTTTACACGAACATTTTTGACATATTTTCCCATTTCCTCTGTCCGTTGAAACGAAATTCAAAACGCTGTAACGTTTGTGGCGTCAAATTATTCAGTTGTCTCTGAAACATACGCAAGATACACCGACTGTCGTTTCACACTTCGAGTGACATACAGCCATCTTATGTCCCAGAGTGGCCAATAATAAGCGATTGTAGTTCAGCTATTTTTATTATTCTGCCATATGATATTAATACTTCTAGGAAATACTGGTTGTTGGTGGGTTGGGAGATTCGTTACCAGTCAAAACATACTCTTCAGGGAGAGAAGGCAAACCGCCTGCATATTTGTCTCGTCACCTTCCTACGCCAGGGACGATCATCAGACATGCTTCTCAATGTCGCAGGAGAGGTACTCTTGAAGTTGAAGTTTTGTTTTATGTTCTTAAACGGGAAAATGAATTATTCAGCCTGCCCATGTCATTCTTGTCCCTGGCAGTCCATGGGGAATTGTCTGTTTCTGCTCAATTCCGAAGATGGGATATGTTGAATGTCAGACAATAAAGCTGTAATTTTTACGTCTAAATTCGTCAGAGGAATTAGAATAGTGTTCTGTGCTGTCTCGTTCTCCCTAGGCAGCCTAATGGCATCGATTACGTGTAATCGAAGATGTCAGATTTTTTCTTTCTTTGCCTTTTTGTAGTTTCTTTGTGCTAATTTGAATAAGTGAATCCATAGAAGAGCAGTGGATGCCGCGTCCGATTGTCATTAGGCACATACTGCCCTGACGTTAATGGGAGGTTTGATGATTGCATTTTTTAATTGTAAGTGTACACTAATTGATAAATATTGTCGTGGTCTTCCTTGGTTGTGATGCCGTAAACCCTTGTAACTTTCAGGTAGATTTTCCATCTCACATGAAGCAACATTCAGACTTCACCGACTGATTTTCTGTTCCTCAAAAGTAGTTTTAAATGTAAACTAAGTATAAGATATATCCGTTGTTGAAACCTACAAATTTTTTAAGCATTTTTGTGTGTTTCGGAAAAAACAAAATTCATTCGTCACATTTCTGACACTCTTACAGTTCCATATCTGTCCTGCTTGTTAGCTGTACGTCAAATTAACTGTCACAGACGCAAAGAAATTTAAATTAACGACACATAAATTTGGGAATTATGTCTTTGTATTCCTTTTCGATTAGCCTGTACATGTGCAATATTCTTATACGACTGGAATGAAAGAGAATTATAAAAACCATAATTTATTAAGCCTGCTTATGTAGGTATAAACCCACAGTGAGGTGCGGATGCGTAATCATTCTTACCGTGGAAAAGCCATAAGTATTTCTTATTCTGAGTTTGTGTTTTTAGCCTTAGTTATCCAGCGTATAGTACGAATGGGTCATATTGCCGGATGTGGCCTGTCCGGCTGTGCAACGTTTTGTCACCTAATCTAGTAAACGGCACGATTTTGGAAAAGGTACTGATCACAAAATGTGTGTTTTTTCTCTTCAGCTTTTGTCTGAAATATTACCGTGGAAAAGTCGTAAGTATTTAATATTCTAAGGGTGTGTTTTTAGCCTTAGATATCCAGCGTACAATGCGGTGGGTCATATTGCCGTATGTGACTTGTCTGGCTCTACAGTATATGTTCCACCGTATCTCGTAAAGTGCACGATTGAGCTATTAATCACAAAAGTGGTTTTTTCTCTTTAACTTTTGTCTTAAATGTTTCTTATTCCAAGGAGAATTCAGCAAGCTGTTTGCACAAATGTACGTAGGTCTTTGTGTCAAGTACCGTTATTCTGGTCAGATTTTTATGAAACCTGAATTTTCTCGTTAGATTTTCGAAAATACTCAAATGTAAAATTTGTTGAAAATCCTTCCGATTGAAGGTCAGTTGTTCCATGCGGACGGACAGACGTGACGAAGCTGATAGTCGCTTTTCGCAGTTTTGCGAACGCGCCTAAAATGTATTTAGGTTATCTTGGCGCCCGAAAAACTGGAATGAAAGTAATGCACGTATTCATATCGAACTTGTTAGCTCATCGGTAATGGGTGCTTGATTTGAGTTGTACATGATACACGTGTCGAGATTTTTATCTTCTGCGTGGCCAGATTACTTGTTGTTAAGTGTTAGTACTTAGGCGCTTGTGTGTTGTGTTCTCTATATTGATAAACTGAAGTGAGAAATGTACTTGCTGCTGCTGAATGGGACAGGTGAGGAAAATGACAAGTTGTGGTGAGTACACTCACTACGAATCGAAATTTTGTTAAAAATTAGGCGTAAAATTCCTTAACAGTAATAACAACAATATGAACAACAAAAATTACGATTTCAAACACGTCACTGCCTCAGCTGCTGAGAGTTTCCTGTAGTATATATATAAATCAAATAATCCTACATTTTTAACCGTTACTACAGAATCATTGTGGGCCGGGTAGCTCAGTCGGTATGGCGACTGACTACGGGCTGGACGGTCCGGGATCGAATCCGGTGGGGACCAGATTTTCCGCCCGTCCAGACCGGCCCTGGGGCCCACCCAGCCTCCTGTATAATGGGTACCGGGTCTTTCCCGGTGGTAAAGTACGGCCGGGGCGTGCTGCTGACCACCCATCCCCTTCCAGTGCCGCGGTCAGGGAAGAGTACAGCTATAACTGTACCCACCCTCTGGGCCACACCGCGCCTGTAACGGGATCACTTTACCTTTACAACAGAATCATTGCACTTGATACCTCGACAGAAATGAGCATAAACATGTAACAACAATCCAGTTTATATGAGAATGCGCCAGATACGTTCCTTCGTGACATGCAAAACGGAGTTCGTGTTGGTGAGTTTAGTGAGGACAATTCTAAGTTCTCCGTTTAAATGTTCCCAGTTTTCCTTTTATATGTGTACAAGGTTTACAAATTATGGCGCTGTACTCGTGCTTGTGGAAGCGAGTTGGCCAAGACCAATTCATGAACCAAAGCATCAGTGTCACACTTCTGTCCGTTACGTCATACACGATATCACAGCCCGTAGCTGTTTGTTCCTCGTAGTGGACTGATTTGTGAAATATGTTTTATGTACTGAACGAAACATACTTCCTGTGTTGCAGATTTCAGCGAAGATTTCCTTACGTTGATATACCTGGCAGTTCGATAACAGACTGGTAATAGATTTCATACAGCGCGCGATCTGTGTTTTACATAAAGTATCAGTGGAGGCGGATTATACTGATGGGGGGGGGGAAATATTACGGAATGGGGCCTTTCTTAAAAAGCAGTTCAAGGAAATCTTTGGCCCGTTTCTAGCACAGTCAGGCGTGTCACTGGGATCTATTCATCCTGCGAGATTCCTGGAATTGCGACTGTATGAGATAACTGTTGCTCAGAGGGAGACACAGCCAGATAGTGGCGCTAGAATTCGAATCTGCAGTTGGAGTTGTCAATGGAGTGCGATGGAATTGTTAACCCCAAATTTTGTAATTTTAGCTACGAATCGTCGCTGCATTGAAATGGATGTCACCGTTCGTAGCAGTCAGTACTGCATTTTGGGGCAATCGACAGTACGAACATTCTGCGTATGACGTGAAGCTTTGAATCTGTTTGGTGAGAAAATTACTGCGCGATGTCCTCAGCGTTTCCGAGATTTTTACCTCTGGGGTATGCTGGAAGACGGAGTGTTTGTTGGCGGTCTGTACACGGCAGGAAGAATTCAAGGAACCTATTCAATGAGTTATTTTAAAACATTTCCCAATAAGTGTTTTTATCGAGAACTTCAAAACGTGCTAACCACGTGTTAAGCAGGGGCGTCTTCTGTGATTTAACGTAAGAATAATTACTGTGGTATTGAGTTGTGACGATAAGTATTGTGGCTCGCTATTACCTAGCAGGAGGAGAGGCTCGCAGATCCTCGTCTACTGTACGAAGTTCAGTAGGGGACACTTCGTTGGGCTGAACACAGCGTCATATATTGAACACTGCAGAATATCTGAGACACCTTTTGGAGAAGTTTATATTTTACGTCGTAAGAAAGAAGCATAACGCTTTAAGTGCGGGCTAGAAAAACGTATGGAAACGGTACGTGGCGCTAAATAGAAAGCTTTAGTATGGGTATGTGACATTTCTGTGACTCCAGTCCGCACGCTTGTAGCTGTACTGAAGTCCATTGGCACGCTTCAGCTTGTTGCTAAATATCATTCTCTCCTGTTTGACATTTATATAAGGCTGCCTACTTGTGATGGGATTTTGCCTGTAAAGTGCGTGTGTATGCTTATGTAATGCGTTGTAACCTCAATGTGATTGCGGCTTGTTATGCCGCATAATTTGGAAGGTAGATAGCATTTCGGAGGAACATTTTACCTCTTTCTTTTTTTTTTCTGGCAACAGAAGCAGCTATTTTATCTGAAACGTCAGTAACTTTCTTTCAGATTACACGGCGTCAGCTCATATCTTGATGGCGACTTCGGTGAGAATGTCAAGCCTCATATTTAAAAAAAAGTCATGTCTTTGCACTGAAACCAGTTACTCTTTTCGAATATTATTTTTTTCGCATTCGTTTTCACAGGTCGAATAAGCAGGTCGGAATAATGAAGTATACTTCCAGAGATGGCTAGAATAACAATAACAATAGCAATAACAATAACCCGCCTGTCATGGCAGTTGTTTATGGATTGAAGTTTTTCGAAATATACAACAATCGTATATTTGCATCCTTCTGAAAGTGGAATCTTTCACGGACGCTGGAACGGAGCGACGGGGTTGCCGTCGGATAAAACGAATTGGTTTGACAGCCACTGCGAGGGCAGCGATAATGTTCCCACTTCCTTCAAACTCCAGACATACAAATATGAGTTTCCGTATGTACTTAGGTGAAAGCTCGTTAAAAAAGTCTCTTATGCTATATAAACAACACAATGCCAATATTTTGTTTAGGACGCGCCCACTGATGGTATAAAGTGATCGTACTGAAATCGATACGTTAACAATGCAAATGTAACTCTTCATACATAATATGGCGCGGACTTCATTACTTTCAAACAAAGGGCCTAAAATCTGTTTATCAGTCCTGCCTAAGAATTTCCGGCAGACGTGTCATTGTACTGGAGGCTACCCCGTTTTTGTCATTTCCATTTCCCAACTTTCGGTAATACCACATGATAGATCTAGTGAGAGCGGTAATACCATTGGTACGTAACGGTGGTAATACCATTGAAATTTGTATACTTCTGTACCTTGGAAATTTAACGTTTGGTAATAAGTGGCTAGACACAATACCAGCAAGACTGGGACTGCGATAAATTCACATTTGACTTTGAATTTTATGTTTATAACCAGGGCTGCAGGAATACAGTTTCAGGTGGGCGGTGTTGGAAAATTGTGGCGGGGAACTCGTTCGTCGCTTAATGGTCTTGAGTTGGTTTTTGGACGTGCAGCCAATTCACGCTGTCATTTTGTACAAAAGTGCTTATCTGCCGCAACAAAAACTGCATATATTTCTGAGATCCGTCATAATACAAGGTACGTTGCGAAAGGAACCGAGTCAGTGTCGCTGCTGGCTCTCCATCCTCACAAATTTGCGAGTGCTTCGTTTTGTTGTTACAAGTTACACGGTATGATGTACTTCAAGGGAGTGGCTTCGAATGGTAGAACGCTCCGACAACGGTTCGCGAATATTTGTTGAGTAGTTCCGAATTCAAGACTGATTGCCCCAGACAGCAGTACGATCTCGTAAGCCTAGTTTCTCCCTTTGTAAGAAGAAAAACAGAGTAGAATTTTATGCCACAACCGTGAATCGAATTCCGGTCGTTCAGTCCCTTGTCTTTGACATTTATGAATAAATCGTTTCGGCCCATAGTTGAATAATTCTACATTTCACATTTGTATTGGGATCTAGTTTATTTTAACTTTCGAGTCTTGTGGGGTATGGTGTCGTGTAGGATTCGTAGTTAAATTGGTAATTAGTTACGTAAGTTCGGAGGAGTTTTCCGAACGTCGGCAAGTATTTTCACATCTCCAGAGGATCAGGTAACTGTCCACTGTCGTCTTGAGGATCTAGTTGGACATCTTCATGTAACAAAGTTGCACTTGTCGCCGCCAATCCGGTGTAAGGTCCCTTATTCAATAACCACTACAGGATTCGCCTTTGCTTTCGGTGGGAGAGTAAGTAGAAGTGTCTGTCAGGTTATTTCCGGTTTAGTAGGAAAATGGAAGTAGAGACAGCCTTTTGTGAACAATGTCGTGTGACTTTTTGAAGCAACATGCGTCATTGTTTAACACATACTTACATATTGTGCCTTTTAAAGCGCCCTACACAGTCTCAGTTAAACTGCGCAATTTTACTGTGTGACGTCATACTTGACGGAAAAACTGAGTCAACTGTGGAGTTTTGAGAGGCAATAGCGCAGGCCTCAAAAACTGTCCTTTCCATTCGCCTTTCATACAGAGAACTGCGCAATTCACTTAGGGAGTCCCACAGTTTCCGCAGTTTACCTGCAGACACCGCGAAGACATCATCTCAAGGCACATCCGTTTCTAGCAATTCATTCAGTAGATGAGCATCGCATGATATATTCCTTTTCGAATATCACTTCTTACTCCACATTTAGCGTTTTTTATTCTTGATTTTCGGGTAACATTATGGCCGATGTGGCTAGCAAACAGCAAACGATTGTCTTGTTTTTATCCACAATAATCGCACGCACAAGAAGACACACAGAACTGACAAACCTGATGGGAAACCTGTGCTCTGTCAGAGACAATCAGTTCAGTATTTCGTGCAGTTTTTTTAATACAGTTCAACTGCACCGTTTAACTTACATGTTTTGCATGAAGGTGAGTCCGTCAGCGTTTTTAAAATTAAGATTAGCCCAAATTATTTTTAAAGCTTCTGTTCCTACCCAACAGAGAACACAGTGTGTTTCCTTTAGAAAGACTAATCAATTAGTGCTGTTTAGGGAAGTAACAACACGTACGGTGCTTGGTTATTGACATGCCTATATCTTATGTTTATTGGACCGTGCATCATCTTGATAGTTGAATAAAGAGAGACCAACTTGATGTCACTTGCTTTATTATTTCATTATTTAATGCTCAACATCTTTCGGATGTATTAACATCCGAAAGATGTTGAGCATTAAATAATGAAATAATAAAGCAAGTGACATCAAGTTAGTCTCTGTTTATTCAACTATGCCTATATTTGTTTATGTTTGTGTCATAGATGCGTCGAAAACTGACGGTGCGTTACTATAAGTTGTTTGTTGAAACGTAAAGGCAAAGTGATCCCGTTACAGGCCCGGTGTGGCCCAGAGGGTGGGTAGAGGTATAGCTCTACTCTTCCATGATCGCGGCACTATAAGGGGATGAGTGGTCAGCAGCACGCCCCGGCCGCACTTTCCCCCCAGGAAAGACCCGGTACCCATTATACAGGAGGCTGGGTGGGCCCCAGTGCCGGTCTGGACGGGCGGGAAATCTCGTCCCCGCCAGGTTTCGATCCCGGATCGTCCAGCCCGTAGTCAGTCGCTATACCAACTAAGCTACCTGGCCCATATAAGGTTTGTGTTACTGCTTAAAAGTAACGAGGAAACGTGCTTCTGGAAGACATTCATGGAGCACACCAATAAATTGCGTAATTGATAATTAAAAATTCTCCTAAACTTACCGCGTAGATTTAACGTTATGCTCATAGATAAGATTGGTAGTCATGAGTTTGTTCCCAGAGACTTTGGTTTTGTGCCGTTGAATTTGCTTATTACAAACCTTGCCAATGTTTTGCTTTTAATGTAATGACGACTTTACCCATTGCATAAGAGCCAGTTGTTGCAGAAATGCGGATGTGTGATATTAAGATCGGTAATAATATGCATTCAGCGTCCACATCGCAGTGGATTTTTGAACTTTCGATTCGTCAAACCGAAAAAAAAAAAACTTCACTCGGTGTTTAGTACAACCATCACCATGTAAACTTAACTGCGAGTTTTGTATTCGTATTTATTTGCTCTGCTTTACTATTGGACATGTTGCAGACTGTGTTTAGCCTTTCGCTTGCCTGCGTCAAATTATTTTTACTGTACCCACTTTAGAGTGTTTACATACCAAACATTAAACGGTAATTATGTTTACCTTGGCTAAAATATGATTCGTATAGAGCGGCCGCCACAGGAATAGACACGGTTGAAATGTACATTATGAACTTTGCTTCTGCATGTTGTTTGATTAGTAAATATTCAAAATTATCTGCATTTCTTCTCAGAATTCACTGTGAGAATTGCTAAATTCATTCATTTGAATGCAGCCGTCCTTGTCGCTTGCAGGATGACACGGATACTCAGATAATGCCTTGCAAATGCCCCCATGAATTTGACATTCAAATGTAATAGACGCAAGTAGTTGGTCCTACTTCCAGTGGCTAATGTCAGATTACTAGACAGCGCAGCCTGCCTTTATGGGTCGGCTGGACTTCAAGTGGAAAGAAAGGGCTGATGTTATAGTTCCTACTTCGGTTATCATGTGCCCTTAGTAGGGCCGCCTCTGCATAAACTGTGTACTGTATATTTTAACTAACTCTGTAGAGGAAAGTTAATTCCACGGTCGCAGAATCCCGCCGCTGATTGTATCATGCGGCACACCGGTCTTGTTCTTGCTCTCGCATTTCCGTTCTTTTAAAATTTATCTTCATGGTAGGCCCTCAGCTTCGTGCTGTAAATTACCCAGTTTGGTATTTTACACAGAATGTTTTTCTTTGTTTGCATGAGTGGGTCACATTCTGCCTTTAGCGCATTCCATAGATGCCTTTGTGACGTAAACTAAAGTCGTCAATGATTTTACGGTGCCTAGAATCAGAATATATTTTTGGGGGGGTGTTATTTCATTAAAATTATTATTTTGAATGTCTGCATTTCAAGGGCGGTGTCAGATGCCTTTGCAAGTTGTCAGGCTCCCTTTAATTTAATTTTGGCGCCATACACAACTCGCGTTACAAATACAAATGTTTTTGAGACCATTATAAACTTCGTCGTTTGACAACTTGTTACTGAAATATAATTTCCTCTCCCTTTCGTCCGAGATTCTCCGCCGTTATCATGCTTCACTGTCGTCATACCGTTTCCCATTCGTCATCCTTCTCCGTCTTCGTGTCCTCTGGAAGACGTTTCCCGTTTTTTCCTTATAATGTGCCGCTATTGTGTAGGTACACTCATTTGAAGGTAACGTGTTGCATAAAAGACATAATTTACTGTTTCATGTCTTGAATGTCAGTAGCAGTCACGTCATATACATTTATCAGCTTTCTGATGTTACGCTCTATCAGGACATAACCCACTCACTTCAGTGTGCACAGTTGAACTCTGCCCGTTGAGACCCCAAGTGAAGAATTTCTTGCTGTTTTGTAATCCCCAGACCTTTGGACGGAAATTCACAGATGTGAACATTTTTATCTCCTGTAGCACATGTAACCTTTAATGTCTGTCACAGTGACTTGTCATAATTTGTGGTGATGGGATTAAAAATGTAATTTATATCACATTACCTGCGTGTTTTCATTGCCAAAACCATTATTTGTTACAGATTTATTCGTTTTCGATTTCTTGTGCCTTTTATCGATTGGTCCGTGGGTGTGACGGACAAGGTTTTAAAGTAAAATGTGCATGATGATGATGATGATGATAATAATAATAATAATAATAGGCCTGTAAAGCTAAGAGCGTGGAAGTCACGCAGTATGGAGACAAATGGACAAGCGAGAACATGTCACTCCGTATCTGAACACTGTACCTGGTAGAATGCTAAGAAGCGTACATGTGGACGAAAGGGTTACATATTTGTTTATTTTTTATGTACTTATTTATGTATGGACTGGTCTTGGTGACCGCAAGGTCTAAAGCATGGGTCTGCGGCCGCTCAACTGCTGAGATTGTGGGTTCGAATACCGCCCTAGGCATGGATGTTTGTCTTATGAGTGTGTGTGTTGGGAGGTATAGGTCTCTGCGTCGGGTAGATCATTTGTCCAAAGGAGTGCTACCGATTGTGGTGCGTCGTTGTGTGCGATCTAGAAACCTCTAGAATGAGGAGGCCATGGTCTGCGTTGGGCCGAAGCACCACAGGAGAAAAAAATTATGTGTGGTGTGTTTATCAACGATGTAAGTAGTTCAGAAAGTACAGTGTTGAGTAGTAGGATAGTCGGAGAATAATTAAGTTTAAAGGATGTGGACGGAGGCGGTTATGGCCCCATTTCGGCTACTTACTACTCGAGCATGTGTCTGGCGGGGCTTAGAAATGTGGGAAAAATTCTGAGCAGAATATTTTCTGTCCCTTCTAAACGATGCCGCTGGAGCCAACTGCCTCTGTGTCGGTCACAAGGCCAGAGTGACATCTTGTATTCATTGCATTTAGTGCAACATGTTTTTCGGCTTTCTACTAGCAATACAGGAAGTTTAGAACGGAAAATGACGTTTTCTACGTTAAGACATTTGGTTAATTTAACGAGACGTCAGCGTCATAGGATAAATAATAGGACTCATAATGATTGTAAATTAATGCTGTTTTAATAATGTAAATTGCATTCCATGTTTACTTACTAATAAGGTGAATCTTTATGATTTTACTGGTGTTACATAATCAGAATGCCCCATTATAGATTACCGAGAATACTAAAATAATACACACCAACAGGCAGAAGAAACCAGGGGAGACCACATGAAAGACTTCTAGAAGTGTGAGACCGGATTCGGTCAACTAGTGACCAGACTCCATGTTAACTATATTATTATTATTATTATTATTATTATTATGACATGCTTAACAGCACCATTCTGCACATAAGTTTGCATCAGTGCACAACAGTTACGTCAGCCATATACACTACCCTAACACACATTCAAAGCAGACATTTTCCTTTCAAAAGCACACAGTGCTTCAAACAACACAAACATCCAAAGGAAAGCAAAGGATTTCTGCTGCGCATTCTAGTTTTTATTCAGTTACATTCCTTTTTTTATAATTATTGTCATTCAGTATTCGGCATAATAACCCAGCTACCAAAATATCCTATTTATTTTTTGTAACTGGGTGGCCTCATCCTAGAATAATTTTCTGTATATGAACTTGTACGACTGCCTAGTTATAACCGAGTAAGTCGGTCGAATCATGTAGTAAATAGAGGGTGGGCCAAAAGTCGGTATACAGTACATAGTTAATTACTGTGTACCTACTGTATACCTACTTTTGGCCCACCCTGTAAAATGACTATGTAATATACCCTTTAATTGACATAGATTTGACAAGCTGAACGTGATGATGGTTCCTAAATTACCAACTCTCTTTGTTGGATTGATGCATAGCTTTGAAGTCGCAAAATTTATTCCGCCGGAGCCCCCCTTCCACAAATAAATATAATAATGAAATTGCACCCCTACCAACAAATTCTAGAACCAAACGTCTTTCAGACTTATTCTTTTGGGCTGTTACACCAGGTAGTCTCGCAGATTGATACCGGGGTTCCTCCGACGCATCAGTGTTAAATTGGGAACCTACAGGGTGTGAAAAGTCAGAGGACTGTTTTCTAAGCGACAGTCGCACTGGGACCCTCCAGACCTCCATAAGCCATGTATCTGCTGTATGCGGAGTCCAGCTAAGTGATATCGCATGTGATGCCGATCTCAGGACTGACACTGTGGTAACATCTGGCCTTTCGCCCACACCAAGTGTAGTTTCACGTTAATATTGTGCATAGGTGAGACGGTGGATGACAGGAAATAACCATGATGCCCAGATTGCCTAGTTCAGGAATTGAATCAAGGGCTTTCGCAGCGTCTGTGTCTAAGTACGTGTACAACTTGGTGGTGCTTGTTACCATTGGTTTCCATGACTAGTTGATGGTGCAGTACTGTTTGTTATCCACTAATGTTGGCACGCTTTTATGAACGCAGCTGAACAGACTCTTTTATTGGTCACTTAGGTAAAAAAGAAAGAATGGGTTGTTGGTCGGTCACTGAGGCATTGTGTTGGCTATGTTATGTATTCAGGTGCCGTTACGCGTCTTCCGCGGTTTGAGAGGCCGTGGGTTTGAACCTGTGGGCCGGGATGACCTAGTCGTTGTAGTGAGTCGCTACGGGCCATACGGTTCGGTGATCGAATCTGGGTGCCCTAGTGCCCATCCATCTTCCTACATAGTGGGTACCGGGTCAGTCCCGTTGGTAAAGCGGCCGGGGCGTGGCGTTGGCCACCCACCCCATCTAGCACCGAGGTTAAAAAAGAGTAGAATTATACCTCTACACCTCCTCTGGAACTTCGTGGCCTGTTGTAGGGGGAACTTTGCCTTTTTATGGAGTTGACCCTGCGCCTGAACAGCATTGTTCTTTCTGAAAACTTACATTCTTTTCTAATTCTCCAGGCAAGTGTCAAAATAGTGTGCCTTGCCTTAGATCACCGTCATGCAGGTAAACTTAAAATACCCACTAGTTATTCACCAGTACGATATAAGATATTTAATTCGAAGATGTTTGGTCTCATAAGCTGAAACATCAATCAAGAATAAGAGTGTCCTACTGTCAGTAGTATATACCACCGTCTGAATCTGTCCTCCTTAAGTACAACGAAGTGCTGCCGTTTTGTTTGCTTGGATCTTGAAAAACTATCACTGTGGGGATTTAACACTTAAAAGGGTTCAGAGCTTGAGTGCTTACTTCCAGGGGATTTAATTCAATTTCACGACTGGAGAGTAAATTAGGTAAGGGTTACATCCTCATGCCAGCATCTGCCTTTCATAAGGAACCTCCACCGTGTTAAATACGGTTTGCAAAATGATATTAAATATTAACTTGTGCTTTGATTGCACGGGGATACACACCATGCGCTTACTTTTTGACGCAAAGAAAAGGCTGAAAACGAAGAGATGCACTGGGCATGCTCTACATGGCCTTCCAAAAGTATTGTTTTGGAAATGAGACATTGAAAAGGTAACAAAGAATAATTTAGATCAACATACATACATACATACACACTTATATATATATATATATATATATTTATTTATTTATTTATTTATTTATTTATATACAGGGTGTCCCAGGAGGAGAGGACCTAACTTCGGGAGAGTGTTCCTTAGGTCAAACTATACCGATATAACCCAAAACATCTATATCCAAAGTTCAATGGTTACGGAGATATTGGCCAGAGAAAAGTGTGGATGTCTTTTATGTCTGCGTACTGTACTCTGTCCGTGACGTCATACTAGTCATATGCACTTGACCTTCAACGCGCGAATCCTGCAGTAGCCGTGAGGTGTGATAGACAATCAGTTGATTGCGTTTGAGGTGCTA
>Ga0131853_10016083_pt1 | contig 13671 bp, 5 predicted proteins | sample TergutLab28metaG_FD_92764 | JGI IMG/M metagenome (GOLD analysis project Ga0131853, IMG submission 92764) | Labiotermes labralis P1 segment gut microbial communities from Petit-Saut dam, French Guiana - Lab288 P1 (version 2) (version 2) | ecosystem: Host-associated > Arthropoda: Insects >... | reverse complement strand
GTGTGTGTGTGTGTGTGTGTATTATGAGCCAGCATAGGTCCATGAGTATAGTTTCTTGGCTACAGACTCAACATCCAAGGAATCATGGTTCAATTCCCAATACAAGTAAGAATCATCTCTTCTCCAAAGTGTCCAGACTGATTCTGAAGCTCACCAGTTTCCCACTCAACAGGTAATGGGGGGGGGGAGAAGTTTTCTTTTCCCAGGAGTAAAACAGCTGGGCCATGAAGCTAATGGCTTACCCCATCTAGAGCCCAATTTAAAAATGAATACAGTTGTACCCCTACTGCCCCATATGTGGACTGTGCAGATAGATAACTTGATACCTGAGCTCCCAAACACTGCATACGGCTGTGGTCAGCATGGTCCAGTCATTGCTTGGTTCAGGTCAGCATGGCCAGACAATGTTACACCTGTTCCAAAAACGTTGGGTGTATGAGTACATTGTCTATCACAATGGAATTGCTTCTGTTAAGGTTCAGTTTTGTTCTTTAATTAGAATTTCCTTTTTGTTAAAATTGTGATTGCTTCAAAGAAACTGCAGAGTCCTGTGGGTTATGAGACAATGTTTTTTTTTTTTTAAACATATAGTAAATATTTGGAGCTGTGTGCACTGTGTTTCCCCCCTGACCAGTCTGCCTCTTCACCCCCACACTATATGGGATCAAGCTGTCTTATGAAGGCAGTAGCAATTTGTACAAGAGCTTCACTGCATGTACACACATCAACAGTAACTATATACTATAAAGTATACAATTTACTGATCCATTTCTGGCATCATTTCAACCAATACATCTTTGAAGTAAGATTGTCAAATACAACCTTAACCAGTTTTCACAGATGCTTTTTTGTAATTAGTTAACATAAAAACACATGTCACTTCCAACTTGCAGAGACATGTATGATCTACCAGCGCACCAAATTTCTACCAGCACACCAAATTTCTCACGCTTAACTCTGATGTTTCATTAGTTGTTATCAATAAACAGAAACGTAAGTACAGATTGCCCACATTTGCCATCTAACTACTTTATATTCTATCAACTTACTTTCCACAACCGAATAGAACAGAAAATGTGTAGTAATTCTTAGCAGCCTACCTACCTACCTAACCTACCTAACTACCTACATAACCTACCTACCTACATACCTACCTACCTACTCACCCACCTACCTACCTACCTGTCATTTCTGAAACAACTATATTTTATATTCAAATCACAAAATTCTGTGATATTTTGGAATGTGGGCAGATGATAAAATTGCATGTCTGAAATTTTCTCACAGCCCACAATTTGAAAACTTTCTGATAAAACAAAATTCAGAATTTTAAACATTAAATTCTATTCTGTTTAAAGTGATCACCTGTGTTGAACCAGAGCTACCAGCAGGCAGTTATGTTGTTGGCTATGACTTCAATGTCCACTCAACAATTGAATATCACTGTGAGGTGGGTCACATTCTGCGTGGAGAGGCTACACATGAGTGCACTGTGCAAGGAGAGTGGTCTGGAGAGACACCAAGGTGTGAATGTAAGTTTCCAGCAGGACATGGAACCAGTAGGTTTGTCAACGATGCTGATAACCAAGAACACTCCAGTTTAAAACCACTACCAGTGACAATAACACAAATGATAATGTCATCAGCAATAAGAAAAAAAGTGCCTATTTATACTAATATATTCTAATACAATAATTTTTGCTGTAGTCACAACAAAATGTTCCCACAATGTGCCTGTTAGCATCACCATGCCTTTCTGTCTGTCTGTCTGTCCACATTAAAACTTCAGATTTTCATGCAATCCTATATTAGGGAGTTTTACACAAATACTGCAAATTGGGCACTGCTGCATTGTGGAAGGTGATACTATGCAATTTTTTTTTTTTAACTATGTACATATTCATAAAACTGACCATCACTGTATACCAGAAGAAGGCAAACTCAAACCTCACAGTTCAATTTAATATCACACAAAAATCATGGGAACTTTTAAAAGGAACAAGGTAATTCCTTCGAGAAATCCCTCGTTACTTGTATTAATTATGATATTATTGTAATTAAAACAGTATTTTAATTGATATTATAAATTTAAGGTTCTATATTTACAAAATTTTATTAACCCTTTGATGACCTAAGTGAATTCATAGTGCATATAAAGAGTCAGATCATACCTCACAGAGAACACGTGTTGCCTTTAAAAAGAACAATCAGTGACTATCATATAGAGAAATAATGGCTGTTTCTTATAAGAATCACATAGCACACAAAAATAAAATGTGTGGACAAAATGTTGAGTTCTTATTACCAAAACCAGTAGCGCTAGCTGCCACTAAGCCTTAAACAGTTCATAAATATGCATAGAATGAGTGATATTAAAAGTTATGTCCACAAAAAAGCCACAAAAATATTTTTATACCATATGTACAGCTGTATTGGTTTCTGATGTCCATCATTATGTTTCAGTTGTGGACTGCGGTAAAGTAACGCAGTTGTTGTACGGTTCTGTTACATACACAAATGGCACCACATTCTACGGCAGTGCACTCACATACACTTGCGTCAAAAACTATCGACTTGTGGGTGTCACATCGAGACGATGCCTAGAGAATGGCCAGTGGAGTGATGAGTCACCCCGGTGTGAGGGTAAGTTCTGTGACTTAGTACATAAATGAACAGTTGTCACAGACATGCAAATGGATTTAATAAATTTCCAAAAAATAATCACTTCTAGCTAATGAATATAGCTTTCTATTGCAGAAATCCGTTGTCCTGAGCCAGTCTTGGCAGAACACAGTATACTGTCTGTGACAGGTAATGACCGGGTGTATGGCCGTACACTAATCCGAACAGCGGATTCTGGCACATCACTCACCACTTACAAGATTGGGTCACTGGTGAAATATCGCTGTGAGAGAGGATACAAGGTGATTGGGGAACCACTCAGTACCTGTGAGGAAACAGGCCAATGGAGTGGAGAAGTGCCCCAGTGTGTCTGTAAGTTGTTGCACCCTGCAATGCACACAGCTGCACAACCACTCAATTCATGTCACATAAATAAACACAGAGATAACTTGGCCTTACAGTAACTTAAGATCTTAGTGTGGAGGTGTGGGTTCAGTCCCAGGTCAATCCATGTGGGATTGGTGGTGAACAGAGTGGCAATGGGAAGGGTTTTTTTCTGGGTACTTCAGTTTTACCAACTGTATTATTCCACCCATGCTCCATATCCATTCATTTGTCTATCCCTGACCCTGTATAATCTTAGCAACTAACAAGTGTCATTAAATAATACTTAAAAGAGAAAGATTATTCTGGGTTGTGACACTGTATCATTAGCCGTGTAGTTCCCGAAGTTTCGAAGGATTGTGGTGCCTCCATCTTCAAGATCAAACAACTCTCCCCTGTAAAACTGCTTAACCCTAAAGACAAAGGCACCAAAATCCTTCAAAATGCCAAAACTACATGGCTGATGGAACAGAATCACAAAGAATGGAGTCTTCAGAATCTTTTTCTATTTTGACAGCTCTTTTAGAAATTGTCCATCTTTCAGTTTTTGAAAGTACAGTGTTTCAGAAAACAACTCAGTTTCCACCTTTATTTGAGGGACAAAGTAAGGAAATTTTTGACACTGGGCCCCTTTCAGAGCCAGTCATGAACAGAAAATATTAGTCAGTGGAACATTATGCACCAAAATCAGGTAATTCACAGTTTGCCTGCTTCCTAATGGTGCACTGAACTTCCTCTGTAACTTCTGTTTCGTACAGTTGTTGACTGTGGAGAACCTGACAGCCTGGAACATGGCAAGTATACACTTGCCTCCAATGCAACATATTATGGAGCAGCAGTTCTTTATGAATGTGACACTAACTTTGAATTGGATGGACATGGACGAAGACTTTGCCTTGAAAATGGTACCTGGTCATCTGAAACTCCACAATGCAAGGGTAAGTCCAAAGACATAATCATTAACCTTTTGGGGCCGGAATTATTTTTTTTTTTATTTTAGCACACCCTGTATATAAAATGTGAATAATACAGGAACCAAATAAGTTAGAATTATGAAACAAACTGCATTTTGAAGAGAGAGAAAAAAAAAGGAGAGTATATACCATGTTTAAAATATTCAGTACCTATATTTGTTGATTAAATATATAAAATGCAACTTTGGAGGTTAGCGGTGCGGTACAGATTAAAAGTGCAAACCTTGCAGTCAATTGGTAAGTACTGCTGTTTTCGTAGATTTTAGGCAGGTGCCCCAATACAGAAATATCCCTTATCCAGAAACCCCCCCCCCAAGGGGTAAAGTTGCTGGAGTGTGGCCTTGACCACCCACACTTATCTAGTGACAAGGTTAAAGAAAATGTAGAGCTATACCTCTACTCCCAATTTGGACCTTCATGACCTGTTCTTGGGTGAAATTTATTTTTACCTCACCTTTACCTTTTACTACAAAACCCCAAATCCCAAGCATAAAATAAAATATCCTGTACCATAACCTGTGTATTATGTTAAAAATTTTCCCCAAGATAATTTTGTAGTTCAGTTATACAATAATTTGTGTTTCAGAGGTACTGTGTGGACATCCAGACAAAGACAGTGACATGTCTGTGCAGGTGCTGACCCGCAGCATTGGGGGAATTGCCCAGTATTCATGTCCGCGAGGACAGTACATGGTGGGCAATGCGACGAGGACCTGCCTGAAGAAGGGCACATGGAGTGGAATGATACCTGTATGCAAATGTGAGTTTAGGGTCTTAGTCAAGTAGATTTTAACTAAAATTTGTGCTTCGTCACATCGGTTCAGAACACGAGTGCAAATGTTATTGCTAATCTTCATTCGTGAATTACTACAGGTCTGTGTCATTGCTCAGGTGGTTAGGCATTGGCCTCTCACCATGAAGGTCTTCATTTGATCCTGGACCATTCCATGTGGAATATGTGGTGGACAAAATTGCACTGGGACAGTAGTTTCTCTAAGTACTTTGGTTTTCCCAAGTCAGTATCACTCGACCAGTGCTCATTACTCATTCACTTATCTCTGACATGATACAATCATTGCTACTAACAGCATGGTTAAATTACACACACCACTTGTCTACAGATGTCACCTGCAGCCTACACATATTACCAAACCATAAAATGTCTGCCTGTGGTAGATTAAGTCATATCACACTGTACCAAGTGGCTGACTCAGCATCACATAACTCAACTCGACAATGTGACAAAACAAATCAGTGTGCCTTTGCAGCACATCCATATGTCAGAATGAATATGACTCGAATCATTTCAGTTACTTACCACACATTTAAAATTCTGCACAGAAGTAAATGTGCAGTGACTGTGGTCTATAGTGTGGTGGCCACACTTACACAAGTGAATGGATTAAACTTCAAAAATCATCTATAATTTTTCCCTTTTGTTTTTCTGACACAGTACAACATAAAAAACTGACAGTATTTCCCACTATACTTGAAATACCAAAACAAGGCACACACAAAGCACTTAAATTTCTGGTTTCATAACATGAATTTTAAAAGTGTGGCTAGCTGTAATGTGGGTCAGTTTTGTGAACATACTAGAAGGACTGTAACACAATAAAGACTATTTTATCAGAATGAAACAGGAGACATACGTCTCTCCATTGTGAGCAGGTGATTTCAGAGCAAAGGAAAACACTGGCTTTGCATGTAATGCAGTCACAGCGCATTACATGCAAAGTGGCCACTGTTCATTCATTCATTCCATTGGCACGTGCAGAATGTGACAATACCTTGCCATTCTCAGGAGCTTCTTCCATTCCTCTCCGTTATGTACTTTTACCTGCTACTCTTCTCCACCAACTATTCTTCTATCCTCTCTCACCTCATCCTGCCATCTATTTCTTGGTCTACCTCTCAATCTTGTTGTACCCAAATTCATATATATATATATATATATATATATATATATAATAACCTACTGGGAATTCTACTTTCTTCCATTCTCTCTACATGCCCAAACCAACACAATCTAGTATGGACATTAATATCAGTAAAAAATTGGACAGCATTAAAACAATAACCAAGGGAACCGAACAGCAGCTTATAGAAAGGAAACATTTAAAAATAAATGGTACGATGAGGAATGCAAATTTGCAATAGAAGAAATGAAGAAAGCAAGAGAAAATTGGTTGATAGAAGGGAGAAGGAAGAGCAGGAGTATCGCCATAAAAGTGGTCACTATATGAACCATACAATTTAAGATTATAGGCTGCACTCTGTCCATGCAGTATATTTATGTTTCAAAAGATTCTCACAATAAACAGCAATTATTTCTGCCAACAGCATTAATTATATGGTCTTTATAATAGTGACAATGTTTTCTGTGAGATAGGAAGGAGTTTATATAAACTTCAGCCTTCGAAGCATTAAGTACACTGCATTGCTTAAAAAGTTCTGTATTTTTGCTTAAAATCTTCCCCACGATAGAAATATTTCCTATTCACAGGAGCACCAAGTGTGGCAATTCCTTTCATTACAAGTTCTGCCATGTAACTGCTTCCTTCCCAGTTCTAACTTATTTCAGTTTTCTTAACGCCCCTTCGTATTCCTCAAATACATCAACATAAGCCTTTACATTACACTAAAACCTAGACTACTTTCTTATTACAGCTGTGGACTGCCAACATCCAGGAACTATTGAAAATGGCCGTGTGATTGTGATGAACCAGACCACAACATACAACAGTGCTGTGGAGTACCATTGTGTGCCACACTACCAGCGCAATGGACCATACTTGAGGAAATGCATGGAGGATGGTACCTGGTCTGGAGAAGAGCCACGATGTGAAAGTGAGTGCCACCTATGTTTGTTGACAAGACTAAGACTGTTCTGTATTTGACACAAGTTACATTTATCTGTTAAGTCAATATTGAGTGTTCCACAGAAGGAACCACGACCCAACAGTGGCCTTTAGGCTTCTTCCAGACACTGCCAAAATATGATTCGGTAACAAAAACTGTGAACTGATTTTAATCCAAAACCACCACATTAAATTACACACATGCAACTTGCTAAAAAAAAGTATTGTTACAAAGCATGTATTTCAATTGCTATATCACACTTTAATTCCTATAATAAAACCAACTAGATACACTAATTTCTCAAATTTATTTTTGGAATAAAAACTCTGCATGTTTCGGACAGTTCCTCTGTCCATCATCAGGGGTTTTTCACTGTACACACAGCAATGGTATATGTTGTCAACAAGCCTGTGTTTACAGTGAAAAACTCCTGATGATGGACAGAGGAACTCTCCCAAACATGTGGAGTTTTTATTCCAAAAGTAAATTTGAGAAATCAGTGCATCTAGTTGGTTTTATTATAAGAATTTATCATGATGCATTGTCACCTGAATGTCAAAATCATACTTTAAGTCCTACGCATAGGATGGGAAGGCTTCAGTACTTATATCTGTAACAAGGGAGTCTTACAATAAATGAATCTGGAAACCACCTTAATAAATGTGCGAGAACACTGCAGCAGTCTTGCCAAGATCCAATTTTCTCGCACAGAGAATAGTGTCTTCTGAATTGTGACACAGATAGAGACAGCATGTTCCTCTTAAATGTCTGTAAATTTCTACCAGACTATATGGCATCACTTCCCAGAAGGCAGTAACTTTCCTTCAGCAGTTTTGATGGTTTAACATTTATATCAAATTTTATATTTTACTTAGATCTTACATTATCATGTCACAAACTTATGTGTCGTAAGTACACCAAGCAGTAGCCTTCAATAAGTGGCATGACTCACAACACTGAGTCTTTTTTAAAACGTTCCTGTGTTTGCTCGATGTGAGGTGTCATTCCTTAAAATCACACATGGGTGACAAGCAAATAAATGACACGGAGGGAGGTATTTCCTGAATCTGCCTCATAAATTCATTGCAAAATTCCTTCTAGAATGAAACAAAAAAACACTAACACAATAACCATGCTCTGTGTGAGTGTGCGTGTGTGTCCAATTCAACTCTGGAACTTGGTGACTGAATTTAAAGAAATGTGGTACGCACATAATTTCGTTGGAGGTCACCCCAACACAAATACCCCTTTGAATTTCCAGCAGTCAGTAATAAAACACAGCAGCTTCATACAGAAACACACACATCCCCTACACTGTGTCCTGCGATGAAGCATGATAACAATGAAAAAATATGCAATTTTTGACAGCAACATATTTTTGTAGAATGTAGAATATTAACACAGGGTGACCACAAGAGAGTTTCATTCAGCTTCCTTTCAGATAGAAATAATTAAAGAATCATCACCAACAGACATGTCTCATTTGGTGTGCTTGTGCTAATATCTCTAATTTTTCAGTGACTACAGGAGATGAGAATGAACCACAGAATCTGGGATTGTCAATTGGCATTGGAGCTGGAGTCATTTTTTTCCTGCTGATTGTTGTGGGACTCATCTATTTGAGGCTGTAAGTACGTTATGCTGTCAGCAGTTCAGAATCAGGCAAAATAGTGACATTACTAAAACACCACCTAAACATTCTACATTGAAGTCAACAGTAACTGAAGGACAAAAAAGTAAATTAACTTAGGGTGTGTATTTCTTGTTAAAGGTAAAGGTAAAGTTCACCCTAGAACAGGCCACGAAGGCCCAGAGGGGGAGTAGAGATATAGCTCTACTCTTTCTTTAACCTCGGGGCTAGATGGAGGGTCGGTGGTCAACACCATGCCCTGGCCACTTTACCCCCGGTAGAGATCTGGTACCCATTGTATAGGAGGCTGGGTAGGCCCCAGGGTCGGTCTGGACGGGTGCAGAAAATCTCACCCCCACCGGGATTCGATCCCCGGACCGTCCAGCCTGCAGCGAGTCGCTATACCAACTGAGCTATGTTGGCCCGTATTTCTTGTTACAGAGTCATAATTTTTTACACTTTTATTTTGTTACTTAAGATTAAGTAACTCAACTTATTACTACGACATATTAATTACATATCACAAAGCTGTATGTGACGGTTGTAATTTGATTTTTATTCAAATATGGAAAACAGCTGTGCAAACTCCGATGCTAAGATAAATTTCACATTCATTTTAGACGAAAAGCAACCCCTGTAAAGAACACGGAGAATGTTCAAGGCGCAGTTCGAAAGGAGGACCAGAATGCGGCAGTAATGTCCTATGCAACGCTGAATGATGGTAACAGTTATGGTATGCCAACCCACCCAAATATTTATGAGAACATTCATGACGACAACATGTACGATGCGCCTTACGAAGAAACGTCACATCGTAACCATCACTACGAACCAACACCCATCAGCAGGGGAACAAGACCAATGGTCACAATAAATGGCGTGGCAGTTCGCTGAGAGTAAACTGCTAAGAGTAAAGTCACCAAAAGTGAGTTTGATACGAGCAATATATACTATCGAATTTATTTATATGTCAAATGGGACACAAAAATACCTGATTCCCATTTCAGTTTCATAACTGGAATCAGCAAAACCATCATTTTAATAATAATCATCATCCCAGAACTTCAATAATTCAATTTTTGTCAATCATTACGGCTTTCCAACGAATGCCTTTTAGACTGTACCTTTGTGTTACTGTGACACAAAGATTGATATTTACCAACGTATCAGTGAAATCTGCATTCTGTCTATGAAATGTTGGTATCCACCTATGAAAATAGACAGTATCACAATATGGACACCCACGGTCTAAACTTCAAGCATCATACATATACAGACAATGCTAGCCAAATGTAACACAATGTATGAGACACATTCGTACGTAGCAACAAGATATGAGTATGAGTGTATGTACATATGAATGTTATGTAGAAACATTTTGTATCATAGCTGTTTGAGTGTGTGTGAATAAATATGGTTTGTTATCTTGTATGCCACTGTGTTTTCATCATACCAGTGAGCACAACTCACAACACATTTCAATGACACCCACAGTGGTGTAGCTAGGTTTTTGGCACCCTGGACAAGCAAAAACAACAGCTGTCCACAACAATAATTATGAACTTAAAAAATCACATTTATTTATTGAATTTCTTTCTATTTCATTCAATAACTTAAAATTTTTCAAGTGCAGAAAATACAATTTTTCTTCAAAATATTCATTTTTTCACCTGGGGCCACTACATGGCACCCCCCCCTCTCCCCACCTGCTATGCCCCTGGACATAGGCCACATATTCCTTTCCTAACAGAGTGGCAAAATTAGGAATAATAATCCAGACAAGTAGATGTATCTGTTCTTCTCCCAGTATACGGCTTCTCATTAGCAATACAATCTACAGTAGTTACAACTTCATTAAGATCGAATAACACTCCAATGCAGAAATTATGTAACAGATAGACAGAATAGAAAATAAAGGATTCAGAATGAGAATTCAAACTGCATCAAAAAACTCTACTGCAGGGCTGGAACGTCGCTTTAACAACCATGGCTAGTACAGCGCAAATGTCATATCTTTGGGTGTTCTAAATTGGGTCTTAATTGGAAACAGACACTGGGAATTTACATTTTATATACATAGTACAGTACAGTACAGTGTACAGTACAGTACAGTATAGTACAGTGTACAGTATAGTACAGTACAGTGTACAGTACAGTGTACAGTACAGTACAGTACAGTGTACAGTACAGTACAGTAGACAACAATTGAGCAGTGATATGTGGAGGAGGAGGTAGTATGTGCATCCTGCTTCAAGTCTCTGCAATGAATGTCCTTGGAATAAAAAATAAATACAAAAAAAGATAGTCACTTCCCAACCTTGTTTTGAACAGAATTTATCTTGTTTGCCTTCATACAACCTACAGACTTTCAAAAGTGATTAAAACAGAAGGACTTGTGGCAAAAACTCACAGAAGGGTATCAAGGTTTGTGATTAACTGGGACTTGCACAAAACCATCACAAACATCAGAACTGTAAACATCAGAATCCATTTTCAATATAAAAGGCCTATATCACCCCAAGATCTCAAACAACACCAGAAAAAAATATACAGAATAATAACAAGAATGAGTTTATTTTTAATATGATACTAACATCTTTTCGAGGTGTAAAGCACATTAAAGGACTAAAGGACAGTCTCATTCCACAACACATGACAGCATTTCACTTCAGTGAAAGGAAGACAAAACTTCAGTGATCTGAGAATTATTTGCGCAATAACAGCAGGATGGGAGAAACTGAATGGACAGTCACCAACCACAAAATACCATCCCAATTCATCAAAACCACTCACAAAAGAGAAGACAACGGTACTAAAATAGGTGACAAATAGCAAAAATTGCTGTTCATGAACACCGAGACACTTCTTATAGGTGACAAATAGCAAAATTTGCTGTTCATGAACACCGAGACACTTCTTTTCATAAAAAACAGCACATATACATTAGGTAAGAAGTTTTATTCATCCAAGGGATTTCACTAATTGCTAAGCTTACAAAAAATTAAAAACCTCAACAGAGACATTTCATCTCTTCCACCTTCACCCCACTTACATCAAGCATCTTAACTCTCAACACAGTTCATTAATGTGCACACAATCATAAACATGATTACAAGCTTTCATCATTGCACTGTTGACCACTACAAAGCTTTCAAACGTTGGGCACCCATCACCCTGTGACGCGATGCTGTATCGCAGACGAATGGACATGGCATAAATGTGCTTTAGTTACCCAGAAAGTACCACAAAATGAGCCAACCAATAAGTTTCAAATTTATTCAGTTACCTTGAAATAATCTGCTGTATTCAGTCCATTTGAAAGCAAATTTTAATGATATGCATATGCTGGCTGAATGATATGGTAAGGACTCAAGACTCCATAAAAGGTGAACACCAGGTAAAAGAAATACTTCATGTGAGCAGGATTTAATGGGAAATTGTTGCTAACATAAGTTCCAAAAACATCATGTCACTTTCACTTTTGTTGCTCCACAATCATTCTGGGAATACTGTGGGTCAGGACGAAAAATTCCGAACAACTGTGACAGTAAAACAACACTTTGACAAGTGATGTGTCAAATACAATGTTATTTATTTGGGCAATTATATAGGACCAGAAGAAATTAGTAATACTTGCAGGAAAACGATACATGTGGAAATGATGGCTAGGGATCTCACTGCATTTATGTATGATTTATCACGGAATAATAATTTATATTGCAGTTCAAAGTCAAATTAATTTCAAACCTTATAACAACCACGTCGCTTTCCACAATAACAATTAGATGCCAAAACTAAATGCAAAGTGTTGACTGTCAAATGCAAACCAGGGTTTTCAGGCAGAACTGAATATTATCTACCTCAATGTGAAGCGGGAAGTGCCGTCAAGAATGAAGCAAAGTGCAAAGTGCTTAGTTCATGCCCACCTGGGGTTTTGATTGGCTCACCACAACTTGGATACAGTGAAATATATCACACAACTTAAACTGTGAGTGGAGTCATTTCATTATATTCCTTACAGCCTGAAGATCTTGCACACCATGCAAACTGCATTCAAATGGAAGGCTGAAAGACGACACTTCAACGTAATTAAATGTACCAAAACCTACACACACATCTCTTATACAGTAAAGAACTTTGCTGAAAATTAAGATACTAAATGGAACATGGGGTTAAGAAGCGCCAAAGAGAAACAAATGTCATTAAGTTCAAAATTTCTGTCCTGAAGATGGAAGCAGCAGGTGACTTAAGTTCACTGCATGCATCTTGAAGACAGAAGGAACACATTACTTCAAATTACTTCCATTCTGAAGACAGAAGCAGCAGGTGACTCAAGAAAGGTCACTTTGTACACCCTGAAAATGGAGGCAGCACGTGACTCAAGTCCATTTCTTCTACCCTGAAGAAGGACACAGCAAGTTCCTCTGTTAATACTGGTACCTACATACAACACCACACAGCATCACAACCCAGATGACCAGTCTTGATACCAAAGATCGCCACACGTGATGCTTATGGAAGTGAAACACAATTAAAAAACATACAAACAAAAATTTAACAGGGAACTCAAAATTGCATCATGACGTAAAACTCTACTGATATCATACGTTATGTGTAGGACACATACACACATGCATGACATAGATATAATTACAAACTTCTTTCAAACAACTGAACGCCAAGGCGATAAATTTCAATGTCGGGGCCCGGCTGTTGGCTGTCACCTGTCGTCTCCTTCACGGGCAAATTGCAGAGCTGACGCCTGTCAACAAAAGGCTTGATGTGAATGTGTGGCACAGACTGACACAGGAAACGGCACAACACTACCAGAGGAATCCAAAAATTAAATTTACTCTGATGTAAAATTCCACAACTTCTGTTAATATAAGAGCCAGAAGATTCTTGAATATATGAATTTTTATTTATTTCCCTATATTTGAAAGAAACAGGTGATTTCTATTCTGTTAAGCTGGACTTGCATTTTCCTTGAATTCTACAGTAAGCAAGTCACATGTTGCAGTGTGTCCATTTTCCTTGAATTCTACAGTAAGCAAGTCACATGTTGCAGTGTGTCCTTTTTCCTTGAATTCTACAGTAAGCAAGTCACATGTTGCAGCATGTCCATTTTCCTTGAATTCTACAGTAAGCAAGTCACATGTTGCAGCATGTCCATTTTCCTTGAATTCTACAGTAAGCAAG
>Ga0131853_10016082_pt1 | contig 13672 bp, 11 predicted proteins | sample TergutLab28metaG_FD_92764 | JGI IMG/M metagenome (GOLD analysis project Ga0131853, IMG submission 92764) | Labiotermes labralis P1 segment gut microbial communities from Petit-Saut dam, French Guiana - Lab288 P1 (version 2) (version 2) | ecosystem: Host-associated > Arthropoda: Insects >... | reverse complement strand
TGTGTGTGTGTGTGTGTGTGTGTGTGTGTGTGCGTGTCCCCGTTTCTCATGTGGCACAGAAAGGAGAGGTGGTTTCAAATGCATGTTCAAGAATATTTTGGCTTTATTTTAAGTAATAATTTTAAATCTTTGTGTGTATATGGTTCTCATTTATTCTCCTACAATATTATGCAGAGGTGGAGTTGTTCTTTGATTTTTTTGTGCAGTTGCATTGCACAACAAAGGGACGGAAATTTGAATTTTCACTGATTGTCACTGTAATGTGTAAGAAACACCTAAAGACTTCTTGGACTGCTTGTTTCTGAAGATGGAGGCACTTTGTTCCTCCAAAACATAGGTAACTATTACTGAATGACACAGAATAACAGTCCAGAAGGCTTAAATTGTCATCAGCATCTCTATGAGGGCTTCAGATCTCACACACAAGTAGTTGTTTTGTACCTTTTGGGCTGTTTCTCAGCTCCCACTGAAGGGATTCTCCTGAAAATTCATATTCTGGGCACTGCACACTTTCACTACAGATGACGTAAGTTTGGTTGTGACTGGTCAATACATAAGGGCATTTCACTTAAAGAGCAGTATAACTTTTTAAGCCTTAGAGGATGACTGAAAGAAGACTGAATAATGGTTCTGTGTTTTATGTTGTGTATTAGAGTAAAGAAGTTGCTGAAACAAGCGGAGAGACTGCAGCTTCAGTTGGCCGAAGCAAGGGCGCATTCTCGGGACCTGAAAGCTCAGTTAGCAGATGCAGCTGACTACAAGGTGATTGACATCCTACTTCTCATTTGTTTCTTGCAAGGTGTATTATTTAACGCTTGTGTAACTAGTGGATAATGAATTGCAAGGAATGTGAAATGAAATGGTCTTGGCTATGTTACTGTATACTGCACCACCATGAACCAATAGCGATCAAAGATATTCATGAAACTCAGTCAGTGTACCCATTTTCTGGGCTGAGATTCTTTGCTGGTTAATGTGTTTAAATTCTGTTCTCATGCAATGGTTATTCATGACTGTCGGCACATTATAAAAATCAAACCAACATATAAAAGGTAAACTTCACTAACTCTATCAAAATGTTTCTTCATTCCATGTATACCAACCGTAATCAACAATTTTTCAGCTTGTTCACCCAAATATACAGGCCCAGAAACTTTCAAAATGTCACACATCTGCTGGTACATTTATTATTGCTATTAAAAAATCACAGTTCAGTTTCTTAAATTAGATGGTAGAATTTCCGTCACCATTGAATGGCATGCCGTTATTTTGTTCGGCCCTTTCATGCTACATCTGTCAGGCACTGACATACACACTGTCAAGACCAGACTTTTTAACAGGTACAGTGTACACCTAAATCTCTATTATATTACTAATATTATTGTATTATTATTTGAATTTTGGCTGGATAAAGGTCAACTTAATTCTTTGAACATCTACGAGAATTTAACATTCAGAAAACATGCAATTTTCGGTATTAGTAAAAAAATAATAATAATAATGAGCAACTGGACACAAATATATTTAGGGTTGGCCCTGCAGACATGCTAGATAGACATGTCTGGGGCTGAACTGACTAATGCGCTTGTGCAGAATAAAGGTAAAATTCAACCTAGAACAGGCCACCAAGGCCCAGAGGGGAAGTAGATGTATAGCTCTACTATTTCTAAAACTTTGGCTCTAGATGGGGGTGGGTAGTCAATGCTATGTCCTGGCCGCTTTATCCCCAGGAAAGACCCAGTACCCATTGCATAGGAGGCTTGGTGGGCCCCAGGACCATTCTGGATGGGTGTGGAAAATCTCGCCCCCTCTGGGGTTGGATCCCTGGACCATCCAGCCTGTAGCAAGTTGCTATACCGACTATGCTATCCCAGACCAGCTTTTAGAGAATGCAAATTTGAAATAAGTTGTTGCCTGTAGCCACATACAAATGTTTCAAAGTTGCTAGGGACCCTACACAAGCCATACAAGCCCGAACTGTATATTGTTTCATACCACTGTAGCAACATGCATGTTATAATGAAACAGATACAAGATCTGCATGTCATTTTTCAATCAAAAATGAAGAAAACCTCAGTTTATAATTATCATTGCTGATACATCTGTCAGTTTTTCTGTTTGCTGTGGACACTTCTTATATTTTCTATTGGGACAGCACCTCTGTTAGCAATCATGCCACATATAACCTGGGCATTGTGCTAGTGTTTGACAGCAATGTTGATGCAGAATATTCTGTTATGCTTAACCCAAATTTTTGCACAATGCATGTTGCAGATATCTGCATTGGAGCGTGGACGCAAAGTGGAAGAACTTCAGAAGAGGCTGGTGGAGTCTGAAATGCTGAGAACTCGATACAATCGCAAAGTGGCTGTACTCAAAGATCAGGTCAGTTGACAAAAAATATTGCATTATTACACTCACAGCTCAAATAAGCAGTTTTCTTCATACAGCCCATCAGAATGAAGCCAGGTTTTTAATAAGTAATTTGAATAAATGCTTGTAGAGAAGTGTGGACAATGAATTTGGTAGGTAAAGGCACTTTTGTCTCTGTGCAAACCATTAAGGCATATGGGGGAAGTGATCTTATAGCTCCACTTATTCTCATCCTTGGCACTAGGTGGAAGTAAGTGCTGAACTTCATGTTCAAGTCACTTTACTGCTGGGGAAAGCAACGCAAATGTGTGAAAGAGGAGTCTGGTTAGGCCCCAGAGCCTGTCTGGATGCTTTGGAATAGAGAAAAGTCTCTTGCCCATGCTAGGAATCAAAACATAATTCCTTAGTCATCTGGCCCATAGTCTAATCACTGTACCAACTATGCCATCCCAGCTATCGAAGTTTTACATAAGTGATGTAACATGGAAATTTAATTTACATCAGCCAGAAAAAGGCAAAGGTGACGTATAATGTACTCAGTAGAAGATTCCACCTGTCAGAGATTTCACAAAGCTCAATCCAGTACGATGATGTTTCTCTTAAATATCTGTATATTAAATGTTCATGCCAGGACAGTGTAGAGTTTATTGCTGGCTGATGACTGGGACACAGGACTTTTTTGTATTAATTGAAGTGCTTGGAAATGCTTCAAACAGTCTCTGAAACTCCTTGTCTTACTTCACAGGTGCGAGCCACAAGCCAGACAGCAGAACAGGAGCGCTCTTTGAATGATCAGTCATTACAGTTGCTGCGTGATGATTTGGCAAGGGTGAAGCAGAGTTTATCTGACTGCCAGCGCAGAGAGGGTTCTGTATGTTTGCTTATAACATATTGCATGACACTGAGTGGGTGTAAACTCACTTCAGTATTCTGGGTTTTATGTTTTCCTTTCGTATGCACGGCTTGTACAAAACGCTTTCAGTGCAGTGACGAAGGCTGTTTCTGGCCATTCACATTTTAACTTCACATTTAATAAAAGGATTTTGATTACATTTCATTTCACTCTACAGTGGTCTAATACAACCCCCTTTTTACATGAACTTACCAGTGTTTCTGTCAGCAGCATTTTATACGACATGTTGTAGCCTTACAAAGTAAAGCATAAAACTCAATAAGATCCACAGCTTTTATTTAAAACAGTTTTAAATGGAGTATATTTAAAAAAGTCTAAAGAACCATTAACCCCTTACCTGCTAACATGGAGAATATGGTGAGCTCCGAATAATGCTAGCAAAGGGCAGATGGGATTTAACTCGGCGTTTAAAGGATTAATGTCAATTCAGTTCGATAACTGCTGCCTTTGACTGATGAAGGAGAGGAAGGTTGAATTTATTAGAGTTTACTGATGTGGCATTTTGCCCTGAGTAATACAGCACAAGGAATGCTGTCAGTGTCCTGTGACATGAGCCACTAAGCAAATAGTTTTTTGCCATTTTATGGTACTGCTTCATGTTCATGAAGTCAACTCATAATTGGCAGATGATGACCATTAGTCACTATATGTCAAAGTCTTAACAGACTTTTATAAAACTTATGAGTTTAGATTTACTCTCAGAGTTTTTGGAAAAAGTTATAATGTTAATATTGATCTGGTTTTGAAGTGTTTCATCATGTGACAGGGGGCTATGTTGTCAAAGGGTTGGAGGAAATCAGTGCTCCATCTCCAGAGTCAGCCTTGAAGACAGAGGCAAGACTTTTTTTTTTTTAATATTTAGAACACAGCCCATGATACAAAGTCCCAAAATCTGAAAATAGATCAACATTAACAATGAAATAATGTGAGCTTAAAATGTGTTTAAACTGCTTGTACATTGATCCATATCAAACCATTATAACCCATATTTTACATGACATTCAAAACATGCTTACAATAATTTGACCATGACATAGAACATAAACTATACTGAAACATTTTTTGGTGTGGTGAAAATTCTGCTCCATGCCAGGAATAAGCATATGATTTATGGCTCATATTCTAGATGATATCTTTAGTGTTGACAGCTTTCCATTAATTTATATGTATGTAGAAACATAAAGGTCACTGAGGTGCACAAAATCACAGGTTGCTCTCAGAAACACATTCTCATCTGTTATTGTTTTTGCTCATCAGCTGCTGAGTTTTCGTACATCAGTGGGCAAACTTCTGGGCATGGATGGCAGCCTACCAGACTATGAACTGATTGCACGACTACAGAAACTGGTTCATTTACATCGTGACTTCACATTGGTGTCACGACGCTATGATGATCCACTCCTGCTACGGAACAGTCCCCCTGCTGGTGGTACAAGAACACCTGTGACACTGGGGCCTAGTCCTGGAGGCACTCGAACCCCTCGTTATGAAGATTCTGGATTTATTGACCCACCTGATCTTAGTACTTTGGATGACAGTGATGAAGTAAATGGAATATACAACAAACGCCCTATTCGGACATCAACGTGATCATCGTGGTGGGAAATTTGACAGCCTTTCTGGTAGGATTTTGTTTTGTTGTATTTACTTTAACATGCTATTTATTCCTTATTCTGTTTACCTCATTTCTCGCTAATTGGACTTTTATGAAAGAAATGGCATTCATTGTTTTTATTGGTTTGAAGCTGATTTATGATGTTGTATTGTCTTGAGGCATTTATTCTTTTCAATTTCTCTTATACAAAATATCTTGTGGTATACTCACTGATCAAAACCATGTTTTGCAAATTGGGGTGGCCAGATGTCATGGGTTTTTAATTCCAGTTTATGAGCCATTTCCTCATTGTTGTATGGTGGCCATGTCTGGTAGCCTGAAACCTTCTGAAAAAAACAGTGTTTTTGTATTTTATTAAGTAAATGTATTAAAGGGATGTAGTGCATAAACAATGCAGAATATGTGCTAATGTGCATAAAAAACAGCACATAGAAGAAATGAGACAACATTGTACAGATAAGAATGAGTGCTTTAGTGGAAGAGATTGATATATTTCTAGATGCAGGGCCTGAAATTAGCAGCACAAGGGAGGTGTGAAAAGCAGTCCTATAGCAGAGGACCATGAAATTATTCATATTATCTCATCATGCATAGGTATGGAGATATTATAAATTACAAGTCACAAATACATATAAAATTGGGGACTGAAATATAGATATTGTTGCAGAAGGACAAAAGTAAGGTCCAAGTAGTAAAAGTCAAGTTTTTAAGAAGAATCTTTGGAGAGAGGGGAGGGGAGAAGGGAGTGGGGGATTAAATTAGATATACAGTTTTTAATTTTGGAGTTAGGGGTGCTTGAAGGAGTTGAAAGAACAGCAGTTTTTAGGTGTAAATGGAAAACTTAAAAAATTTAATTGAGGATTTTCGGGTAAGGGACCCATGGGCGAGGATCCAGATGGTTTACAAAAGTAATTCATAACGTCAGAAGGAATGCATGTATTATTGTTTATTACTGGTGCTAGAAAAGTAATTCCATCTTTTTATTATTATTATTATTATTATTAATTGTAATTATGCTTTATCATTTGTATGTGTTATACAGTGCTGAGATGTTTCTTTTAAATTTCTTTTATATGAAACTTGACAAGAATGTGAAACAGCAGAGGTGTGTGGAGGATTTTCATACATTGATCACTGAAGAGTGGAAGTGATGCTAGAAGAAGGGCTGGAAACGATTTGTTGTGGAAGTCATGTAGTGAATTTATTAGAAGAGAACAGTTGCTGCTTCTGAGGAGAACTGCTTAAATAGTGCACACAAGGCATCACATACATTTTCCACTGACATGTTGCGCAGGGAGTCGCACCAGTGTAAGTAGATACAGGACAATTGCTGGCATGAAATAGATTCAGGTGCATGATTTCACATCTGTCTGTCTACTGTCTGTCTTATATCTTTTAAGTCTTTTTGGTTCACACCCGAGAGAAAGTTTTTGGTATTTATTATTGTCCATTTACAAAAGTGGCAAGACTATTTACAGTGTTGTTAATCTGTTTTTCTAGTTCTTATATAAAGATTTATTTACTTTTTTACGATTTTATTTTCATTTCTTTCCAATTTGGTATAACAAGTGACACTTCAAACATTTAATTGCTGCCCCTTCAGTTTTACTGGCTTCATTTTTTTCATCTTATATGTATTGCACTTGTTATGCTGTAGCAGTGCTGCAGCGTCCATTATGTGTGACATGTTACCTTTATCAGTTGCATTAATTAAAGCCACACTAATTAACCTAAAGTTAAATTTCTTGTGAAAAGAGTGTCAATTCATTGCCATCGTGAGATGATCACCCATTTGTGGTCGTCCTGGTTGTCACTGTCATTGCTAGTGTATGGACTTAGATTAATTTCAAAGTTATAATTTGATATGGTAAGACTGATTTCCTGCTGTGTTTTCTTAATGTTCTTCTCACTGCCACAAGAACTTAACAGAAGAGTAAGAAGTATGGTTGGGACATGTGTATTTTGTTCTAACTCATCTCCTTAACACTGCACATAGCTCCAGGTGGCATGTTATGATCACTGTTAGGCTAACTATAGAATGGCCAGGCAGCATTATATCTCTTCCAGAAATATTTATCCTTTAGGAAGAATACTCATAGCATCATTCACTCTTGACATTTTTTAAATGGATAGGAAACAAATGGTAGTGCATTCTAGCCTGTTTATCCCTATGTCTACAACTAGCAAGCCACATCTTTGCTACTATAAAAGCTTGTATGTAGGGGCAGGTCACTTTATTCATTCACTCATAGGTTACATGATGCAGCACTTTGATGTAGATTAAAAACATAAACTCTTTTTGAAATGCTAGTAGAAAGATCTTGTGTAATATGTTCTTCTATTTCATATTTGTCTTTTCCTCCCATCTATCTTCCTTCCCCACCAGTGGCCTTTCTTCTCATTCCTTATTTGCCTATTGTCAACAAATGTTGACTTTCTTCTTTTGTTTCTTTCCATTTATGACATTATTGTGACAGATAAGGTATGTTTCCCCTGGAGCTTCATTACTGTTACTGTATTTGTAAAACCATCACATTTAGACATAAAGTCTGACAGTTTGTGCATTCTTACAGTTACATTTGGCAGTTTTTAATAAACTGAAGTAGAGTATATTGAAACTTATGTTGTGAGTTTCAGTTTGAGTCTGTCTCTGCAACTTTGAGACAAACTCAGATGCTGTGTTTGTCCCATATGAGTGTAGGAACACATGTAGGAAGAGTTACAGTAGTTCCCAGACTCTGCAACCCTTCATGTGTAATTTCTTACTATCGGTGGTCTCAGCTGATCATTTCGGACACACTCTTCCCTGAATACTTTATTCAATGTGTGTATTTTCTCGAAACAGGGAAGTTAACATCACTAATAAAAACTAGACACTTAATTTTAATTACCCACACTAACGAAGCTTTGTCAGTCATAGTGTAAAGCCTAGTAGGCTAGTTTACTCACCAAATGAAATTGTAACTTGATTCTTTTCAGTGATTCTCCTGTCAGTATGTTCTGAATGCTGCTGTCTTTGCATATTTGTGTCTCCCTTGGAATTTGCTGCCTCATTATGTTTCCTGCATCACTTTCTTAGATTAGGCCTATGTTTTATTATCCATTCTCTTCTTTTGTATCTTACAGAGAATGATCATTGTTAGTGATTTAAAATTTAAAAATTCAGGTGTTACTGTTAGTGATTTAACATTAATAAATCATCCCTATTCTTTAGTTGTTACTAATGTTTTTAATTGGCTTAGATGTTTGGTACTTGATATTTTTATATTTAGTTATGTAATACAGGATCTTCCTTGAACAGGTCTTAGTACTACATAGTTCAGCTTGTGAAGAAATTTCTTCCTGTGATATTAACTTGAAGGCTCATCACCATGTTCAGAAGATCAAGTCATTGGATCAAATCTTGGTAAGTTCATTCCGGTTTGCAAGCTTTCAACCTGCTTTTGTGACATTCATTTTAACATTAACACTCCATTCTTATAATCTTATGCTCATATTTATGGTGCAAAGACTGTGAAAATCCAAGTAGAGGGAAAACTTCAATCTCCTGGACACTGCATAACTGTTGAACCATTAGGCTGACCTTGACTTGTAAAGATGTACAGAGTGGGGCTGTTGATGTTGGATGTACATCACTGTAACTCTGCATAATGATTACTCTTCACTTGAATATATATCGTGTTGCATCTGTGGAGATTGATGGTCTTTTCGCTTTCAAGCAAATCTAAACACAATTGGTCTCTTGTAATTTGCACTTATGTGCACGTTTGGATCAGTGACAAGATACAGCCAGCTCCCAAGAAAACCATGTACAAATTCATTGAATGTATCTCAGTAAACAGACAGTGTCCAGCATGATATGTGATTAATGGGAAGACTGAATCATGAAACAGCTTTGCAGGAAATGTCAGTATAAATGCACAGACTTCATAGTAACAATTAAATGTGATATAACAGAGTTACAAAATCGGAGGGTGCTCAGCGTGGACCCCAACCGTCTGTGAATCATTTTGCTGAGCTTGCCATCCCGGGTCTTCAGCATGACTGTTGGCCGAGTTTAATGGAGACTTCCAATTCGGTTGTGTGATAATATACAGGGCAGTTTTTTTAGGTGTCCACAGATTTATTTTTAAAGGTTTGGTGTTTACTGTTAACATTACCTGTGAACTGTAAATGTATATTCTTAGAGGGGTTTCAGTATACAAGATACAGTGTGCAGAGTGCCTCAAATGGTATCATTTCTGACTTGGGTTCAGGAGTTGCAGACGCTGGAATAATGACTTTGTGATTCATTGCAGTCACTATACACCAAGTTTTTTACTTCTCTATGTTTTGATCAGTTAATTCTGGTTATGAGTTGACCATCAAAATCTTTTTGCCATTCAGACACCTGGGAACAAGACGTTTTGTCACCATAAACACCTTTGCAGCATTGTGGGGTTTGGCCAAGAATTTGGTACTGAGGCGCTGCTCTAAATTTCTATCACACATTTTCCGACAAGGGAAATAAAACACACGCAAAGGGAGCATAACACACAAAGATGTTTACCCATTTGAATAAGCAAGTGCTTCGTAGAACCAGGAAGTAGCTAAGCAACTGTTTAGTCTGATTATGGAATGGTGATAACTAACTCCAGAGTCCTTCCTGAGAAGCTAGCCGATCCCCGGCTAATCAAGCAGTTCTCCGCATTGTTTGAACCCGAAATTCCGTTACTGGATTCACAAGCACGCCCCACGCGAGGCCTTGCGAAATGTTTTGTAACGTCGTATGTTTTTAAGGCGAGGAGTGTGAGATGTGTAGGTTATGTTCTTTATGTTCTGCTGGTCGTTAAATGTGCGTGACACAAAAATATACTTAATACGAAAATTGTAGTACTGTATTTTTTCGTGTAACCTTTGTTGTATACATTGACGAGGTCTGAGGAATTCATGAGGTTTAATCTGAGCTGCATGTAAAGCAGGGCTATGGCTTATCAGAATGAATGACGGTGCCACTGTTGGTGAGGAATGCCCGTAAGAAATGAAATCCACAGCCATCGTATCGTATGGAAGACATATCATTGGGACATTGTACATCTCCATTATGTGCTTACTTTGTGCACGTAGTAGGGTGTTTCTACTGCAGACCCATACCCGCAATCGCCACCACACGATTCAACTCTGCGTCCCGCAGTTAAGCCACTCGCTTCTGGTCCAGTAGCCGTCCCTCGGTTCACTGAGCCGAGATACACGTATCTGGTGGGCGAAGCTGGTTTGTGTGCGTGCCGGACTGAACGTGCACGCCAAAAGACAAAGGCTGTTTTTCCGCTGAATGATGTTTTAATAATTTCAGCCACGTGAAGATCGCGAGGTCACCCAGACATATTAATCCAATCAGTGGCACCTATACAAGAGTTCAGCACGACGCATTCTCTTTTAAACATTGTACGTACAGGTTGACATCATGCATAAGGAATATGGGTGCCGGCAGGGCGACAGTCAGCCAGGATCTACCTCACCCACCATGACATTTTTGGAAAATGCTTCCATTTTGAAATGTTAAAAGACAAAAGGTCGAAATGGACAGCTGAATAGGGTTCGTAGCATCACCGGTCTTTTGATACAGAGACACACAACTCTGCAGAGATGTTCTTACACGGCTTATACGTAAGCTTATGAGCAAGTTCTCTGGCTGCCCCATTCTTGGAAAATATCCAGGCGATGCCCATCTTAAGTATCTCCGGTCTTTAGTGACATCCGATTCAGTCAGCCGGTAAACCGTGTGGAAGAATGATTGTTCGAGAGGTTCACATTTGTGCTACATTACACAGTGAGGTGATTCACAGTTGTATTCTTCGCCTAATCTAATGTTAGAGTAAGCAAATAAGTAAATAAATATCAATGAGGTGGGCGAGACACGTAAAACGTACGAGCGAAAGACATTCGAACATACTTTAGGTTGGAAACCCGAAAGAAAGAAGCCAGTTGCAAGAACTAGGCGTGGATGGGAGGATACTATTAGAATAGATGTTGAAGAGGTAGGGTGGGGACATTGACTACATTGATCTGGCTCAGGATACGGACAAGTGGCGGGCTTTTGTGAAAACGGTAACCTTCGGGTTCCGTTAAATGCTGGGAATTTATTGCCTAGCTGATTGACTGTTAGTTTCTCAAGAAGGACTCTGCTTTGTGGCGTTAGCCGCAAGGGAAAAGAACTCTTGAAGGAGGTAACAATGCATGTGAGGATAATATTAAAGTGGATCTTTAATGAATATTCTGTGAAGAATTCTAATGGCGTGACTGAGGAAAGGCACCTATAGCGCGTGGGAATGCCTTAACTAAATAACTCATGGAAGTTAAATAAGACCCGGTAACTGGTACGGTTCTTGTTTTGTCCGTCTGTTAATGCTGAATGCTGTTTTGAAGGATGTGTGTATTACCACAGTGTATATGGTTGAGCTAGAAGAGTGTACTTCCATTTTTGCACGGAATCTGCACACACTCTGCTAGCTTTGCGACTGAGAGACAATCTCGTCTATGAACACAATGCAAAGGGAAATTACACAGCAGCTACAGAGATAAGCTTGCCGGAAGTAAGTTTTCTCTGTCGCAAGCTGAGCTTTGTTCTCTTTTTGTTACCTGGAAGCATGTGATTTCCTTCAAACACGTGTTTTATAAAATATGGTGTGACGGTCATGCTTACGTATATGGCGCAGAGTTCCCCTCTTTCTTATTTTACATGTCGGTGCGTGGGTTACATATTCAGGTCCGGTAAGGCAACGAAGTATGTCTGTATTCCGGAGGTACGTTATTCCAATCTAGACAGGTTACCTGATATTGCTCAAGTTTTTCGTGGTTTTGCTTTGTCTAGGAATGGCTGGGGAGTACTTAAAAATCGTATATTAAGGACATCCGCGATTTTACTCATCGCGTGACATTGAAAAGGTTGCTAAGTCACCAATCTGAGATTGTCAAGGCAAGCAACATGCATTATGAAATGGATACAGCATTTTGGTTGGAAAATGTCGAGGGAAGGGACCACCTTGGCAACGAAGGTGAGGATATAAGGTGAAGCCAGAAGTTAAAACACAGAGCCGTCTGCATGCTTAGGCAACACGTCATTAATACATTTGCCTGAGTGGGGAAAGAGCTGCATTTTTTTTTTATTTTGGAAACTCCCACATATTTAGATTAGTTGAACAGTTTCACAAACAGGGCCTCTGTGGGCCCCAGAACCTGTCTGGACGTAATTTTGGCGTACACTAAATAGAGCAATACATAGGAAATGGATTGGTCTGGTGCTGGAAGGGACCCATTGAGGGGTTTTTGTTAGCACGGTGATGAATCTTCGGTTTTCGTGACAGTCTGTGTTGAAATGAAGTTGGAGGCAGTAGGTTTCGCGGAAAAGTCGGTACTTATATGCCAGACTACACGGCGTCACATTCCAGAATTCAGTATTCTTCATAGTCGCCATCGTGAGAATCTCAGATGTCACAACGACTTTCTTGATCAGATAAATAATCAGGCCCATCCTCTTCTCACGGAAGACCCTGTTCCATGGAGTTCGTCAGTATCGAGTTAAGCAGGTAGGCTGGTTGTCGCAATTGCCCAGGTTTGTCACTCGCGTGTGTCGGCGGGCTGAGATCCTGGGGGTGATCTGGCCACGCCCTTATTCCGTCCTGTGAAGGGGTTTTGCTTTTGTCAAACCAAGTTGGCGATCAACAAAGATATTGTATAATAAAAATACACACGGATGTAAGGCTTTTAGATTCTTCCTGGCAGGAATACGGGTTTAGTAGAATCTTCAGTTGTGTTTGTAAGCTCGTGGCAGTTTTGTGGGGAGAGGTGGGGGTGGGGGGAGCGGGATGGTTGTACATTCTGGGACACAAAGTAAGAATACTTTGTACTTGTGTAATATATTGCATGATCTGGAATCTGACTCGCTAACTCAATGGTATAAGTTCTTCTCGGACCAGATGTTTGCTTTTCAAGTGAACAGGTGATCAAATGATCAGACATTACGGAATTTCAGGGTTCATAAGCGTGATCACAAAAACCCGTCATTATATCGTATTCTGTGCGGGTCACATTCTTTGTTAGTTCATATTCTCGCCCCTCTTTGACTTAACATTCACACGCACACAATTAGCCATCCAGAGTGGTGTCGTATTTGCGGTTTTGTGATCAGAATTTGAAAAGAAGCCGGAAGCGAATTATGGCAGATATTTCTTCAATATTACTCGTAGATGGGTTGGCTATGTAGCACTATAAGAGCGATTATAAATGCAAATAAGGTTGTACAGAAAGATAATAAATTGGAACATAAAGTAAGTTGGGTGTGGTACTTAGACTGGATTCATCTGACACAGCATGGGCCCATTGACAAGCTATTGTAAACCTTGTGAAAGCAAGGAAATGACGGTGTGTTAGCTGAGCATCACTTACCGACTCATCACTAGGTGTGTTACATGGAGGTTGTAACTAGTGTTGTGACGAGAATTATGGCAAGGGGGTGAGAAGAAATGCATAGCATTCTTATAAGAAAAACTAACTAGATACATTAATTTCTCAAATTTATTTTCGGAATAAAACTCTACATGTTTCGGACAGTTTCTCAGTCCATCATCAGGAGTTCTTCACTGTACACGCAAGCTGTCAGCAAACCGTTCTTCACTGTACACACAGCAATGGTATATGTCATACAGCTTGCGAGCAGGATCAGGACGTTCCGTCCTGATCCTGCTCGCAAGCTGTCAGCAAACCTGTATGACATATACCATTGCTGTGTGTAC
>Ga0131853_10016081_pt1 | contig 13672 bp, 18 predicted proteins | sample TergutLab28metaG_FD_92764 | JGI IMG/M metagenome (GOLD analysis project Ga0131853, IMG submission 92764) | Labiotermes labralis P1 segment gut microbial communities from Petit-Saut dam, French Guiana - Lab288 P1 (version 2) (version 2) | ecosystem: Host-associated > Arthropoda: Insects >... | reverse complement strand
TTTTTTTGCAGAACAAGGACTTTGGTTCCGAGAATACCCAAAGGTATTCTCGTGGTTCAAAGGACGACGTTATGTGAAAAAAATATAAAGTTTTTCTTACTGGTTTAGAGTCTTTTTACTATAATGACATACAAAAAGAGCTGCCTAAAAACCACAAGACAGCCCTTTAAAATTAGAGCAACATATGCCAAAACAAATACCATAAAGCACAAAACTAAAAAGTTACACTATTAAGAATTTCCATAAAAATCGGTTTTGCTGTGTCGTACCTTGACGGTGTAGACCATGCAACTAACTGGTAAAAAATGTCATTATATTCAACAACAGTAACAAGATATCTGACCCTGATTCTGTCAACTGAACCGGTTAACTCAAACTGTTTTGCATGTATACTATCACCGATTTCCACATCTTCTATCAAAGGAGTGTCCGTTGGGTTAACAAGGTAAGTCATTTCGTCTAAAATGAGGTAAGCATACTCAAAAAGGGTAAAATCATCATCAAAGTCACTGGTTGGTTCCTCTATAACTAACAAATATTGGTCTCCCAGCCTTTGCCCCATTTGAATTGATGCAAATTCATTACGGTCACGGCCTTCCATTTCCACCCAGGAGCCGGGAAAAACCAGAGAAAGGCTGCTTTCAGCGGATCTAATGAGCTGTGTTTCGCCAGCATCACTTCCGGCGCTTAATCTTTCTCTGGAAGGACTCCTTTCAGCGGATACAGCAGCCGGGGTTTCACTAACACCACTCTCGGCAGCCAGCCCTTCTCTAAAGCCTTCCATAAATGCACTGCAGCCGGTCAAAGAAAACACAAAAACCAAGGCTGATAAAAACACCAAAATTCTTTTCATAATACTCCCCCAATTATATATTAAACGTGCTGCAAACACATGGTTAAGAAAACATACTAATACAGCCCGGTTTTCACCGGGCTGTATTAGTATAACAGAGCTTGCCGCCTAAGATCCGAACTCTGTTCAGACTTCAAACTGTTTGCCCAAGCATCCAGGGGTAGAAGGATTTGAACCCTCACGGACGGTTTTGGAGACCGGAATGCTACCGTTACATTATACCCCTAAGTATTTGATTAACTTCTTAAATAGCTCCTATATTATTATAGTCATTTTTTGGAAAAAGTCAAGCAAAATGTAAACTTTCGAGAGTAAAAGGAAATTTATTCACCAAATGCAACAAAATACATAATATATAGCAGAGAGGCAAGTACATCTTAAAATGTTGTAACGAAATGCTTATATCGCTCCTTTTGGAGTTAACAAAGAAAAATTAAATGTAGGAGGAATAAATTTATGTCAGCACCATTTGAACTTAGCAATGACCATTCAGCTTCAATTTTTGGTCCTAACCAAGGCAACCGCCACGCAGCAAACACAAACGCTAACCAAGCAAATAACATACCTACACCGGTTGAAAGCAGGCATATACCAAGGCCAACAAAGATTGAAAACCTTATCACTTTCAAAATTTATGATATCTGCCGCCAGCAAGACTGCCTTGATTTTGATGACATAGGCCCAGCCAGAGCCGCTGAAGACACCACCCTTGGCCAAGAAATTATATCTGAAGGCGATATTATAATCCCGCCTCACGATGCGGCATCTGTAAGCATGGAAGAGCTTCACATTAAGCGAATCATGATTGTTGACAAAAGGCCAAGCTGCTTTAGAAAAGGTTATTGGGATGTTGAGCTTAAATACGTCATGGGTTATGACCTTGTTTTCAGGGGCGCCGATGCAAAGGTAAAACACAGAGTAAAAGCATTTAGCATTTTCAACAGAAAGGTTACATTGTTCGGCTCGGAAGGCTGCGACCTCTTTGTCTCCACTGACCTCTTCGGCAGAGATGGTATGTTTGAAGCTATGCCTTTCATCATGGCTGAGGCAAAAGCAATGGCACTGTCTGCTTCTATAATGTACGACCACCACAGGTCTTGCCACGGCCATAGTGATGAATATGAACACGAGGCAGAGGGCAGAAGGCGCTCCCGCGGTGTGGAAGTTGTAATAGGTCTCTTTAGTATAGTTAAACTGTTCAGGCTTGTGGATTTGGCTGTTGAGTCAACAGGCTTCACAATTCCTGACGAGTGCGAGGATATCTGCCCGCTTGACCCATGCGAGTTCTTTGACAACCTCGACTTCCCTATGGATTTGTTCGCACCACCGCAAAAACCTGAGTTTCATGCAGGGCTTTCAAGTAATATACCGGCATCCAGAAGACCGGGCAGAGGGCCGGAGGCAGAGGCTGTACAAGAGTAGTTGACTGGCTTTAGGTCTTTAAACCTTGGGGGTTGTTTTAACCCTTGGGGCGCCGCACCAAACCCCGCTGAGGGCTTAGCCCCCAGACCCCTTTTTAGGAATCGCGCACACGCGATTCCTATTTTATTTATACAAGAAAACCTCGCCTAATGCGAGGTTTTCTTGTATAAATAAGGCGCGCATAAAAGCGCGCCTATATGCGCTTACAATTAACCAATTTTAATTACTCACCTATCGCATTAACATTCTTCCACATCCACTATTTCTACACGCTCCACCACCTGACGGGAAATTATGATAGGTGTATGTGGTTGTTTCTACTACTTGCACGATTTGGTTGCATGTAGTACACTGCGAAGCTCTATAATCTACTATTTTGAAGCAAAAGCCATCACCTGCACCAGCAAATGTTTTTGATGAACCGAGATTAACCCAGTTAACGCGTGGATGGCTACATGCATTAAATGTGCTTATGCCCGCATTTTGATTTTCTATCAGAAAATTTCTTACTTCATCTGCTACAGAATATTGTGCTAAGATGTCATAATCAATTGATATACCATCCGGAAAGTTATTTGCTATTATATCTGCCGGGCTTAAAATACATGTTTCCTCAAAACTAATGTATTCATCGTCGTGTGCACAATATTCGTCATGTTCATGGTCAGTGTAAACAAAATTCGAAGCCGAAGCAAACGAAGTGGACATAATAAGAGATAATACCAATGTTAATACAAACCCTATTCTTTTTAATTTCATAATAATCTCCTTCTTTAAGTATTTTACACTTTTGTCATTTGTTTTCAACCTACAATTTACAGCTTATAAACCTTCAACCCCCACCATCTCCCCAAGTAAGTTTTCCGGCAACCTAAGTTACTATTAGTGCTGTCCGATATAGTAATAATACCCCCCCCCCATATTATTTTGTCAATAGTAAAATGAATTTTTTTGTCTAAAAATTACTTGTTTTTTATAACTATTCTTTCTGAACAGAAAAAGAGGGGTTATTACCCCTCTCAAGTCAAACCTGTTATAGTGAAATGAATTTAAAACTGCAACGCAAGCGTTGCAGTTTTAAATTTGATTGAACGCACCGCACCGCAATCCTGAAGGGATTAAGATGTAGTCTTTTTTCGCCAAAGGCGAAAAAACCGTTCGAGCTTGTGACGCTAAAGCCCGTCACAAGACTCTCACTGACCAGGTGCGCCCAATGTGAACTGTGTTCACATTGGGCTGTATCACTTTTAAAGTGATACAGCTATAAAAAACAGTCCGCAAAACAGGCTTTGCAAAAAGTTCACTGAAATGGATGGCAAAATATTCTCAAAATAATGACTCTACATTAACATAAGTAGGTACATTACTAATCCTATTAAAAACCATTATTTCTCCATCCTCATTTATAAAATAAATTATATCGTTGAATCGAAAATAGATTGCTTGTGCTGAAAATTGCCCATCTTCATCGTAAAAGATAAAGATGTAATTATCGTCAGCCCTATGCTCAAAGGTTCCATGCTTTATGATTTGAAATTGGCGATACTTTGCATAACGCCCATCTTGATAAAGCACCAAGTAAATACCGTCTTTAAGCTCATCGCCGGAAAGAAATGTCCCTCTGATTACTTTAGGCCGAATTCGGTTGCCGGCATATAGATGCATAAAGTTTACGCTAAGAGATATTAAAAATAATAACACAACTAACAGCAAACTATACTTCTGTAAATTTATTTTTATGTAACCTATCATCTATACACGGCGTGCCCAAGCAGTTTGACTATATAAAATATTTGTTTGTCCACGAAAGAGCACCTCCCAGTTACTACCTCTTAATTCATAAATTACAAATGCATGAATATGCACTTCATTTTGAACGTGCAGTCTATTAGGCTTATCATCTGTTTAAGGTTCAAACATTTCAACACCATAAAAGCATTTTTGCGAGTTTCCATACAAATTCACATCGACAATTAAGTATATAGCGGCCTTGCATCTACCAAATCGGCTATTTCTCTTCTGTCAAAAACAAAAACAGAAATGGTTGAGTAAAAAGCCTCAAAGTCGTTATCTTGTATAGAAATAATTGCATGTTTTACTATATTTAATTCTACTATATCAATATTAGAAATATTATTTGATCGCAGAAATTCCGCTATTTTAGCGTCCGACAACAATGTAATATCATGAGGAAATATGCCCTGATTTATACAATCACAGCCAAGCTTTAATAATTGATAAGAAGGCCTGCTTCCAATGTCAAGATTAGTAAAGTCATACTCTATATCGCAACTTTTTGTTTTTAAACGTTTCAAAAAAATATTTTTTAAAATAATAATGAGATGATCGAAACATCCTTCTTTGAATGGTGGGTCAAAAAAATTTAAGTGATTGACGCGCATAAATTGCCCATTCCTTATCCATGCAATACTTTACGTATATTCAGCCTTGCATTTTATAGTTTTTTGAACGTGCAGTCTATAATTATGAGTATTATAGTTTTCAATTATTACTTATAAACCTCCAAAACCCACCATCTCCCCAAGTAAGTTTTTCGGCCGCCTTGTTACCATTAGTACTGTATGGTATGATGATGATAATATCCCCCCCTGTATTGTTTTGTCAATAGCAAAATGATTTTTTTTGTCTAAAAATTACTTGTTTTTTATAACTATTCTTCCAAAATTAAAAACACCGGCCGAGCTGGTGCTTTTAATTTATGCCAGATGGTGTGGGTTTGTTGTACTGTTAACTATATTCACTTTTTATGTATATTTCTTCACATTCCTTTTGAACTTCGCGCAATGCTTTTGTGCACTCTGACAACATTTGCTCAACTTCTGTAATGGTGTTAAAGGTTTTGTAGCACAGATTTTTGTAGTCAGTCATATTTTCTTCACTCCTTAAAATATGCTCAGTGAGCAGAACATTTTTCACTTTCAAGTATACACTACTTATGTATTATGTCAAGATATGAGGTGTATATTTTTGGCACGAATTGTTGATGGAGTTGAAAAGAACATTACCGGCAAGCGCATAAAAGAAGCCCGAAAAAAAGCCCGGCTTGCTCAACAGGAATTATCTAAAAAATTAGAACTGGAAGCAGTCTATGTATGCCGTGACTCAGTTTCACGCATTGAGAGTGGGTTACGCTCAGTTACAGATATTGAAATTGATGCAATATCAAGGATTCTTAATGTATCCTTTGATTATTTATTTGGGCGTGAATAGATTGCTTTATTTCTTCGCTCCTTATGGCCTATATAAATATATGAGAGGCGAATAATGGCAAGAATTGTAGATGGAAATAAAAAGAATATTATCGGCAAACGTATTAAAGAGGCTCGAAAAAAAGCTGGCCTTGCCCAAGAAGATTTATCTAAAAAGTTAGAGCTGGAAGCGGTTTATGTATGCCGCGGCTCGGTTTCGCGCATTGAAAGCGGAGTAAGAAGCATAACAGATATTGAAATTGATGCAATATCAAAAGTTCTTAATGTATCCCTTGATTACTTATTCGGGCGTGAATAGCAAAAATATAAAAGGCATGAGTCAGCATCACTCATGCCTTAGTATTTATACAATGTTTTTTACTGCGCCGTACTCATAGGGCTGATTCTTATTTGGCCCGGTTCCATGCCGGTTTTGGCTTTTACTATGTCCTCTATTTGTGCCACTTCTGCATCTGAGAGCACTTCTTTGCTGACTACTACGTCTACTGTGTCTTCACCTATTCTTACAAATACTTCTCTAAAGCCTTTGGCCTCGATAAGGGCTTCGGTGGCAGATTCTTTTTCAATGCGCCTTTGAATGTTCAGCATAGCCTCTGCACTGCTGGCTCTGTTAGCCTGGTCAAGGTTGGGGTTATTTATAAGCTCCATTAAAATTTCTTTTTGCCTTGAGCGTGACTGCTCTCTGTCCAGTTTAGCCTGAACAAAGAAGGCTCCGCTGTCTATATTGGCGCTTACAAACATAGCCTCACCGGGCTGAACTGTTTGCTCGGGGTTTTCGCGGCGCTCTTCTGTGGGGGCTGCTTCATCATTGGCTGCTAAATTATTTTCTAAAACCAGAGCGATTTCCATGTTTTCCCCTATTACATCTACGTTGGTAAGTTCTCTAAAGGTAACATCCGGGGCGTGAACCATTACGGTCTGGTCAAAGGCCGTTGAATCGGGCACCAGTGCTGATATGTTGTCGTTTTCATTGTAGGCAAAGCCTGACATCTCATCACTGCGGGTATCTGTGTAGCTTAAATATCCGGCTACGGCTATCATAACCACCAGTGCTGTTATTATGATTTGATTCCTCTTTACTGTGAACATTTTTCTAATTCCTCCTCTTTGTATTTATATAAGTATACACTCACTATAAGAGAATTTTATTCCGTTATCTGTCTCTGTAGAACCTGAACCTTATGTATATCTACGCCTAAGACTGTTCTTGCGGCGCGCATAAGAGCCTCTCGTACAAAAACATCGTCCCCTCCTTCTGCAACAATTATAACTCCCTCCACCCTGGGCACCATTTCTCTAAGTATAATTGGCTCTTGGCCGCCTCTCGGGCTTTGTATTAATATTGTACGCATATCCTTTGACAAGGAATGGTTTTCTCTGTTGCCTCCGGCTGAGTCTACCTCTTTTACGAGGGATTCGTTAGAAGTTACATCCTCGGCCAAAACAATTTCACGCGACTGAGACAGGGTCAGCATAACTTCAACCCGGCCTGCCCCCTGGACAAGCGAAAGCACCTCAGAGAGCCGCCTTTCAAGCATTCGTTCATAATCCGGCTCACTTACTGTATGTTCACCGGCCGTTTCCACAGCTATTATGCTTTCTAATTGTCTATTTGTTTCGGGCCTGTCAAAGAAAACCCCTGCCAGTAAAAGAGCTGCTCCCAGGCAAAAAAGAAGAAGAATCCTTGTTAAAAACGGCTTTTCTTTATCCCGAAAAAGTGTTCTGAGCGAATCCAGGTTCATACCGCACCGCCTTATCTTTAGAAGTTATTGGGCAATCGCGCATAACCTGTTTCAGACAATTTTTTTATCGCCCTTTGCTCCAACAAGGGTTATGCACTGTTGCCATCACTCATTGACTTTAATATGTATATTCTCCACGGACAAATTATAGAAGTCGGATAGCAAATTTTTTATGGCATTTATTTCCGGGTTTTCATCTGTATCTATATTCTCCGTCCCGGTAATACCTATGGTTTCTACGCTTACCCTATCTACCCTGATAAGGCTGTTTGAAGCATCATCAGATTTTTTTGTAATAATAAGCTCGAGTTCTGTTATAAGACCGAAGTTTTCATTGCTTTCGTCTATGTATATGCGGCTTTCTTTAAGTTCATGGCCCAAATTAGAAATTATTAAGCGCATTTGAGCTTCAAGACCGCTTCTGTATTCTTCCAAAACCGCTGCAAGCATAGTGTTTTCAGAGCCAAAGTCTCCTGCTGCAGCGTTGCGCGCTATATCCATACTCAGGTTTAATTCTGCAAGATTAAACTGTGCTCTGGCCTCTTCAAAGAAATTCTCCAAAGAGCCGCCGCCAAAAATATTTGCAACAGGCGAAATAACTGCCAAAATCACTGCAAGGCCCATTACAAGCTTTACATAATCCTTATATTTGCCCCGGGGAAGTATAAGCCCCAAAAAGCTTGCAAATATAACGACCATTGCAATATTGTGAACATAGTCTCTAAGCATGAGTGTCTTCTCCTTAAAACGATAACATTATGATTATTGATATGGAAAACATAAAACTTACTATTGCTGATGCCGACAAAAGCAAAGTTGTGTAATCGGCAGCAGCTTCTATGCACTCAACTATACGGTCGTCACATATGGGTTGCATTAAGGCCGCCGCCAGTTTATATGTAATAAGAAGGGCAGCCAGCTTTAACATGGGCATAAGGCAAATAGAAAGCATAGCGATAATAACAGCGATAAGCACACCGCCTCTAACTGCCCCGGCAAGATACATAACATTTTCCAGCGCTCCTGTTAGTATACCCCCTACCACAGGCACTGTACCTACAGTTGTGCGCAGCCCGCGCATGAATAAGCTGTTTACCAAAGGGGTTGATATTCTTTGAATAGTTATTATGGAAACTAACCCTAAAGCCAGCATTTTTAAAGTCCAGGAAATAATGCCTTTTATAAGCCCGGACAGGTTGGTCAGTATGTCCCTCTCATCTATAAAATTTATCATATTTATTGTAGCAGCGGCCATTATTGCGGGGCCTACAGCCCAGGAAACGAACCTTCCCACAAAACCCACAGCAAACATTAAAAGAGAGTTAAATACGGTACCTCCCGTCAGGTTGCCGCTCATTACCACAAGGCTGATAAAAAGCGGTATACCTGCTTCTATAAATGAGGTAATTGTAACCATAAGTTCAGAAAAAACAAATGCCGCTATGCGAAATGAGGAAAACAGCAGTGTCACCATAGCTAAATAACTTACATAGAATCCTATTTCTCCTACGCCGTTGTTTTGAAAAGATGAGGTAATATTATGTAATATAGCCGACACAATGCCTATTATCAGAAGATTCCGCAGCAGCGCTACATTACTGTAGATTTCAGAGAATAGCAGCCGCAAAAACCCATCAATTATGCTGCTTGGGGATAAGTCCAGTTCTCCCGTTAATGCATTTCTAAATATGCTTGTCATGTTTACATTAAAAGTGGAATCAGAGCGGTTTACTACAGTTTCCATGCCGCCAAACTCCACATTGTAAATGTCCCCTGCGCCGCAGACAGTTATTGGAGAGTTTATTATGTACATTAGCATTAGAGCAATTAAGAGCTTTCTCATCTTTTGTTCACATCCTTAAATCATTAGTGCGTGTTTTTAAACAGTCTCTAAACAAGAGTTTGGGTAATTAAGTTTAAAAGAGCCATTATAATTGGGGTTGAGGCCGCCATTATAAGCACTTTGCCTGCCAGTTCAATCTTTGCTGCTATTGCTCCTTCACCGGCATCTTTGCAAACTTGCGAGCCAAACTCAGCAATATAAGCAATGCCTGTAACTTGAAGCAGCGTTCCTATAAAAACCATATCGCCACGTATCCTAGTAGAAATTCCTTCTAATACTCCAAAAATAGCTGATATTTTAGGTAATATCATAAAAAATATCAGCACTGCTGCCGCTATGGAAATAAGTAAGGCTATCTCAGGGGTCTGTTTTTTTACGGTAAGTGATAAAACCCCCGCTATAATTCCCACTGCTACAATTTGCATAATATCCATATCAATTGCTCCCATACATTAGCTTTGCCTCGCTGTCAGCCGAAAGTCATAGTTGAAATAAGGTTTCAACCGTTTTGAACAAATCACTTATGTACTGTATTACCCACAAAAGAACAATGACCACCCCTGCAAGAGTTGTCATTGTGGCCTGCTCTGTCCTTCCGGCGCTGTTTAGCACCTGATTCAGAACAGCCACAAGTATACCTACGGCTGCAATCTGAAATACTACAGAAATTTCCATATAATCAACCTTCTTTCATTTGTTTGGCAAATATTAGGCCTGTCCTATAACCCGCTTCCGGTAGCCATGCGAGCAAATTTTCTGCTAGGCCAGGAAGCGGAAAACGCTAATACTGAAGCGAAGTATGGGTGTTTTCCGCTGATGAAGCTTAGCAGAAAATTTGCCGCAAGGGTGCCGGAATGGGGTTTTAGGACAGGTCTATTGTGAGTAACTTTAAATTTTCCATACGTAGTGTAGGGAGATTTCAAACTGCTCATATGAGCAAAACCACAGCCATAAACCCGCCAAGAACCCCCAGTGACAAATACATTTTTCTTGACTTCTCCCAGGTGCCTTCAAGTTCCCGGGTTTTTTGACTGATATAATCTATTTGCATTTCTATATTCCTTATTTGCATTTCTCTATCCAGATAACCCAGTGTCTTTCCAAAGCTTTTGAATAATTCCAAATCTTCCGGTGAAAAATAGCTGTCCTTACTTCCTGAATCAATAACCTCACTCCAAAGCTCCCAAACATTTACCTTTCCCAAAAGCCCATCAGACAGACTTTTAAATATGCCTTGTACAGGCAGAGCACACTTTGCCGCTATATTGCTAGCCGCTTCTTGAAGGGGGCTTTGGCCGTAATCAATCTCTGAGATAAGTATTCCAAAAGCTCTTTTCATTTCCCTTAAATCTTTAAGGCGGAAATAGCTTTTTGAGGCCATGTAAATGCCCCACATAACCGATGAACCTAAAATCATAAGTGTGCCGCCAATTTGCACTAACATAACCCCATCTCCTCGAAGTTTTTATTATATATTCCTTCTATAGTACCGGGCCCACTTTTGGCAGAAAGCACTATGTAGTTATCGAACAGGCCGGTTAGCTCTTTTAAATGTTTGCGCTCTCTAATGTCATCTATCCCGCTGCCATGTATGGTGCAGATAATTTTCACGCCGGCATTTGCTATCTGTTCAATGGCCTCTACGTCTTTTTTTGAGCCGATTTCATCTGCCACTATCACATCAGGAGACATGCTTCTAAGAAGCATAGTCATACCCTTGTCTTTAGGGCACCTGTCAAGAACGTCCGTTCGCATCCCTACATCATTCTGAGGTACCCCCATATAAGAGCCTGCAATTTCAGAACGCTCATCCACTATTGCTACGGTTTTTCCCTTATTGGAAATACTCCGTGCTAAATCCCGCAATAGCGTAGTCTTTCCGCAGCCGGGAGGGGAAATTATTACCATGTGGCCCAAATCGGGGATAAGCTTAAGTACGGCGTTTGAACAGCCTTTTACCTCATGCTTTATACGCATATTAATGCCTGATATATGAACCATTGTTTTGACTTTTTCATCCTCAACCACGGTTTTGCCGCAGAGCCCCACCCGGCAGCCTCCCGGAAGAGTTATAAAGCCGGCCCTAAGCTCACTCTCCCAAGCATAAAGGGAGTAACCGCTTATAAGCTCTACAGTTTCTTTTATAATGGCGCCTGTGGTTATGTAGCTGAGTAATTTTTCATTGTTATTCGAATAAACTATAATAGGTTGTCCTATACGCAACCGTATTTCTGTTATCTTTTCCAGCAATTCTTCGCTTTCTTTTAACAAAAGGCTGCAAACTTCATTAGGCAGATACTGAGAAAATTGATTTTTTTTCATATACTTCCTCCTCATTAGTGCTTGTCCATAAATATATGTATTCCTCTCGAATAGGGCATATGCATAAAAAATAGTCTTTTATAAATATGATACACTGTTGTCAGCATATCTATGGTATACTTAAAATAACAAATATATTTCAAATGAATTAATTTAGTGTCCGGGAGGTGCACAAATGATTTTAGCAGATAGACTAAAAAGGGGTGATACTATTGCTTTTTTCTCACCGTCCTCGCCGGCAACCGCAAGTGCACCTAAGCGATTCAAAAGAGCAACACGTTTTTTGGAAGAAAAGGGATTTAATTTAATAGAAGGTAACCTTACAGGAAAAAAAGATTTTTACCGCTCCGGTTCAATTGAACAGAGAGCCTGTGAATTAAATGCCCTCATTAGAACCCCTGAGGTTAAGTGCATAATATCTACTGTAGGCGGCATGAACTCAAACTCCCTGCTGCCATATATTGACTATGAAGAGCTTAGAAAAAAACCTAAAATTATTATAGGCTATTCGGATATGACAGCAATTTTATTAGGCATTTATGCGAAAACGGGCCTGATAACATATTATGGGCCAGCTTTAGTTTCCACATTTGGAGAACTTTCTCCTTTTCAAGATATTTCTTTCAATTATTTCGCTGATGTTTTAATAGAGCCACCTATGGCTCCTTTTACGCTTCCCGCTCCGGCCTTTTGGACAGATGAGTTTATCCCTTGGGAGGAACAGAACAAATCAAAAATTCAAAATGAAAACAGCCTAATAACTATAAATTCCGGAGCTACCGAGGGCAGGCTTATAGGTGGCAACCTTAACACTATGGAAGGTTTTTGGGGAAGCCCATACATGCCTAAAATTAATGAAGGGGATATCTTATTTATTGAAGACAGCCTTCATACCATTGCCACAATTGAGCGCAGCTTTTCTTTATTAAAGATAAACAATGTGTTTGACAAAATTTCAGGGCTTATTCTTGGTAAGCATGAACTGTTTAAAGACTTGGAAACAAGGCGAAAACCTTATGAAGTGTTATTGGAAGTAATAGGAAATCCAAAATTTCCTATTCTTGCTGATTTTGATTGTTCACACACCCATCCAATGCTGACACTGCCTATAGGGTGCAATGTTAAACTAGACGCTGCAAAGCAGACGGTGACACTGATTAGTGAGTGGATTAAGTAATGTTTAACCAATAATATAATTAATAGAGGTGTATTTTAATGATTGAATTACCTGAAACCTATGTACTGGCAAAGCAAATTGAGCAAACCCTCGTAGATAAAACAATAAAGCGTGTAGTAGTAAACGCCCATCCTCACGCTTTTGCGGTGCACTCCGGCGACACTGATATGTACAATGGAATGCTTGCTGGCAAAAAAATCACCGGGGCTAATCCCGGCACAGGTTATACGTGCGGCGGCAACACCGAAATATTTTGTGAGGATATGCTGCTGGTAATAAACACACCTATTAAGTATCATGCGGCAGGTGATAAATTGCCCAAATCACACCAATTACTTATAGAGTTCGACGATGGCTCTCATATGAGCTGCACAGTACAAATGTGGGGCTCTATGTTATGCGGCGCTCCTGCTGATATGGTTAATCTTAAGTATTTCACTGAAGGAAATTTACCCGACCCATTGACCGATTCTTTTGATGAGGCTTATTTTGAAGCTTTGTGGAAGAACACAAAACCCTCTCTAAGCGCAAAGGCATTTCTGGCAACGGAGCAGCGTATTCCAGGGCTTGGCAACGGCGTTTTGCAGGATATACTGTGGAATGCTCGCATTCACCCTAAGAAAAAACTGCAAGCAATGGGCGACATAGATAGAGAGATGTTGTTTAACTGTGTAAAATCTACTCTTAGGGATATGAAAGATGGCGGAGGCAGAGATACCGAAAAGGACCTGTTCGGACAAAATGGAGGCTATATCACCATACTTTCAAAAAATACTCTGCATAACCCTTGCCCCGCTTGCAGCGGAGGTCTTGTGCGGCAATCTTTCCTTGGCGGTAATATTTATTTTTGCCCAAGTTGCCAGGACTTGCCATAACTAAAGTGCAAAAAATTGTGTGAAGCAGTTTTCGAAAAGGTCTAATAGACTTCTTGTGTAACTGTAGTTATACTTGTTTAACTTGTATAGTGAAATGAATTTAAAACTGCAACGCTTGCGTTGCAAGTTTTATAGTGGAAGTTCTACAAAATAGTTACATATGTAACTATTTTGTAGAACTAGGCCGGGACGCTAACGCGCCCGTAGC
>Ga0131853_10016080_pt1 | contig 13673 bp, 8 predicted proteins | sample TergutLab28metaG_FD_92764 | JGI IMG/M metagenome (GOLD analysis project Ga0131853, IMG submission 92764) | Labiotermes labralis P1 segment gut microbial communities from Petit-Saut dam, French Guiana - Lab288 P1 (version 2) (version 2) | ecosystem: Host-associated > Arthropoda: Insects >... | reverse complement strand
TTAACATTACAGAAACCACATATTCCTGCCAGTTTTAATATGTATTTGGTAATCACTAAGTGTGTAACAGCTGTCAAAGTTTCAAACTTCTCTGGCCATTATCTCCGTAACCATTCAACTTTGAACATGGGTGTTTTGGGTTATATCGGTATACCTTAACATAAGGAACACTCTCCCGAAGTCTGGCACATTCCTCCTGGGACACCCTGTATAGATCATATGTGTCCATACAGTCACAAGATGGAACTGTAAGCATATTCTATATAACAGTGTAATCAGTTTAAAGATGCTGGGCCTAGAAACATGGTCAAATGTCCAAGTTTACAGTGTGATTTGATTTCTGCAAGTGGAAAACCCACTAATTAACCCAGTACTGTGCAGTTTCTGCAGTACACTGTGTTAATCATGTGGCAACTGACACCAAAAAAGCAGCCATGACATGCAAATGTCCACCTCCAGAGCACTGCCATCAATAATGAAGATCATGGCAATTATCTTTTGGGACCACTAAGGTGTGCTGCTTGTGCATTTCCTCAGCTGTGGTGACAGTGTAACTGCTGTGTGTTACTGTGGTGCACTTGGAGATGTTATGGTAGGCCAGTCATCATAAAAGGCAAAGGTTGCTGTGCCCAGGCATCATTATTCTGCATGATAATGCCAACCAGACTTGTGACAGCTTATGGCACTACAGCTGGGAGGTTAGGAACCACCCTTCTTATGGTCTTGATCTCACACCCAGTGATTTCCATCTCTGTGGACTCCTTAAGAAGCACCTGGCAGGCAAGAAAATGGCAACAGATACCAACATAAAGCAAAATGTCATTTCCTGGCTACAGACACTGGACACCAGTTGTTTTTGTGCTGAGATACAAGCCATGGTGCCACAGTAGGACAAACAAATGACAACCGTGACTATATTGGAGGTCTGAAGTGTACCATGTGCTACCCATGTCTACATACACACTGAAGTCTGAATAGTATGCTCAGACTGCGGTCTGTGTCCTATTTTTTGAATATCCTTTATAACTTAACATCAGAAATGAGATTCCTGCATTTGAGCAACGCTGCCATGACTACAACAAGCATGCCAGTACACTTGTGTGAATGACTATCAGGACCGTTTACGACATACTTGCGTCCAATGCTAAAATAAACATGGCAGTCCCACCTATGTGTAGTAATAAATTGACAGTGTTGATAAGCCTATGCAAGAATTTACATAAAAAATAATTTTAACAAAAAAATCTTAAGTAAAACTACCCTTTTCAGGGCACTATGAAGGGCGTGGCCCCATGAAGCCACACAGAGTGGCTTTGCCTTAAACTGGCCCTAATGATTACCCTTGTTTCTATCCATTTCGCATCCAGAAATTCTAAAAGTACACAATCTCAATTTAACATCAATGAGCAAACAAATATTTTTGCCAGTAACTTGAGAAAGAAGCGCTTGCAGTTTTTAAGACAGCAGCCACAATTCTTAAAACTTAACTATGTACCAGAGGAATCAATTTGGTGTCTACATGAACAACACCCTGCCTAACATACACAAAATTCCGTACATGACTAAAACTGGATTCACATTAATTCCAATGGCCATACACTAATGTAACACATTTTAGCAATGACAGAAAGTACTTGGAAAGAGAATGAAGCCTTCTCTCACAAACCAGTTCTAACACATTCTGCAAAACTTTCTGACAGTCTTATCATCAGGTAGTAACAAACATCATTATATCATCAGAACACACTAACTTGTATGTTTAACAATGTGCTTCCAACGTTCATACAACAGCCGGAATTTCAAACACAATGTGTTAATACTTTGGTAGGTACCGCTGCACACCACAAAATTAGTAAGCTTCCTGAATTCCCATAACGTGCAGCTAAAACAGCCAATATGTTACTACCACAATAACAAGGAAAGCAGTCATAGCAGCAGCTACCTATTTCATAAGAAATTAACAAAATAACATACACTTAAATATTTGAACTACAAGATGTTTTTATGTTTCTTCCTTGTAAGGCAGTATGGCAGTCAAGTTGTTGACAAAATTTCTAATGTTAAAAAATAACATATTTGGATACTTCATACGAAATCCATGTACTGTAATATTTTTGTATTTCTTTCTGTATATTTTATATTCACATAATTTATTCCACAAACTAACTGTCACACTGACTTAGATTTTGAATCCATGGAGTGTACAATTCTGTGTGCACACACATGCATGTGTGGAAGTATGCACGTGCAGATGATAAGATTTATATACAAATGGTTTTTGCTTTGGTAAAGTTGGGTATTCAATTGACAAACATTGGAATTATGGTTACTAGGACTGTCATACAGGAGATCTCATTGAACATGCAGGATTTTTCATCTGCGCACCTGTCCATACAGATATGATATATACTCTGAGATGTTTTAGGTAACATCCAGCACGTGTGTTTTCTCTCATACAGCAGCTCCTGAAATGGACTATGCTAAGCACCAATAACAGTATCCAACGCTAGTAACTTCTAAATGTCATGTCTATAGCATTTACAACATATTAATAACTGACTCTCAACATGACTATTATGGTAGTTTTTAGTATGGCAAGCACCACACATAATGGTAAATATTCCAGTCTGGCCTAGTGCTTTGTTGCAAGACCACTAAATTTGGAGCAATACACACAAAACAAGCCTCTCCACTGGAATCAGCTGTGTGTAGCTTACATGCTGAAACACTTCTGGTCTACACTCACCACAAATGGATTCCCTGCTGGGTTGGTGTGCCATGTCTTTGCTGGGAAATTCATGGAGTGACTAGTTGGGAAAGCTGCGGCTGTTGTCGCTGCTGTTTGGTGAAATGTTGGAAGACCTCCATTCATGATCTGTCCATTGGGCATTCCACTGAATCCCATACCTCCCCACCCAAAAGCACCTGCGTCTGAGAATATAACAGAATAATGTAACATTAAAATCGCTTAATACATTACAGTGTCAACAAGTGAAATGTAAGCATAAACTAGATAACTGTAGCTACAGCCCTTACACTGGACAAGAACGGGCACATGTAATTATGGTGGCTACGGCATGCAGCAAGCCAGAGCCTAAGGTGTAAGTAAGCAAGTAGCTGGTAGGTGGGTGGGTGGGTAGGTAGGTAGGTAGGTAGGTAGGTAGGTGGGTAGGTGGGTGGGTGGGTGGGTAGGTAGGTAGGTAGGTAGCTGGACCGGTGGGTAGCTAGGTAAATACAAAGTGACTTAGTGAGTGGCTGTGTAAGTTGTGTGAGTGAGTGAGTGAGAGTGAGTAAGTACATAAGTAGTGAGTGAGTGAGTGAGTACATAAATAGGTGAGCAAGTAAGAGAGTGAGTGAATGAATGATTACATAAGTATGTATGTAAGTAAGTAAGTAAGTGAAATAAGTAACTATATTAAGTAAGTAATTAAACTACAGCCCTCTACTTTGATTTCACCAGTTTCGAGGCACGTGACTCTTTTGTGTTACAAAGAACTATATGGGCAAAGGTAAAAAACACGAAGTTCTGCAACAGCAATTTGTGGACCCTCAGATCTTGAAACACATCACAGAATTTCATAGAAAATTTTCTTGCAAAATACCAGTCCTGGTGAATAAGGTTATATGGTACAAAATCAGATTTAAAAGCACAACAGACTTTAAACCAACATCTAACATTCTCACTACCTATGTGTATACTGTTGACTTATATAGTGACAATTTTCACTGTATTCTTATTACATTATACTTCTATATATAGTCTGCCATTTTCTATGACAAGCTGCAATATATGCTGTACATGTCGAGTAAATTTGTAACTCCCTGAATATGGCCAGGATGTATGGCCGAAAAGTGTAGGTGCTTTATACAATAAAAATATAATATTGTGCTACAAGTTGGTTGTAAATTTGTGTGAATCTTTAAACCAAGGTTCAAAGTTGTTTTCCCCCAGTCCTATTCTCAAAATACTAACTCCAAACTTCCAACCTCATGGTTTGTGCAAGAAATCTGACGAAAGAACTCTCATTCTTTTTAACCCTAAAGACATCAGTAAGGTTGTACTGAATCCTATTTACATGATACATGTGCTATTCCCTCAGGTGCCACATTTGGAAGTGGTTACTTCTACTGTGGCATAAAACTAAGTTATCCGGTGCAGTAGATGAATATGAAGAGGAATATGGTGTAAAACATAATATTCTGTGGCCCTTTCTAGAGAGACAAATTTTCTTATTAAAAAAAAAAAACCCTCTTCATGGCCACCCAATGTATCTAAACTCCCACATTAGGTACCATACAGACACAGTATATGTAACTGTTCCTGATGAGGTACAAAAAGAAATTCTACAGCAGCTCTGACAAAACAGAATTTTACATAAGCCCATGACATCATTATGCTGACACATGTAAAATTTCTTATGCCTTGTTAAATATTCAGCGAGATAAAAAAATTTGAAATATTCTGGAAAATGTACAAAAAGGGCACTAAAAACTCAAAACATGCACATGGGAGTTTCTAAAACAGAATTCACAATGTGACATGATTTACTGGTGTTTCCTGTTCCATAATTCATGTTAACTCAAGTCACTAGCGGAGTTGGGATTTTCTTTGTCTTCTGCATGCTGTATGAACATGATTTGAAAGTCACCTGAGAATGGTTGAAATACAGTTACTGTTTGGGCCCCTTGTAACTGCATACACATAATGTCCTGCAGCAAAATCCTGCTGGTTTACAAACTAGCAAGAAGCAACCCTTCTGATTCCAGGTCATCAGGAGTGAATGTATTTAGGGCCTTGAATTCAACTGATGACAGATGATGCCCAAATAACAAATTTTACAATATTCTATATACTACAGTTCCCACTGAATTATATGATGCTGCCGTATCAAGTAAAAATGTATGTGGCATGAACATGACCTCAGAATTGAAGGAGGAGGGTGGGAGATAAACAGCCAAGGCTATTTCCTGGTATTATTTAGATATTTGTGGTGGAAATGAGAAAAACTACAAAAAAAAAAAACAGAATTAAAGCAGTTGATCCTCTACAGACTTCCAATGATAAACATCCTCAGATTATATGACACAAACAACAGATGCTGATATTGTAGTGCTATAACCAAACAAGAATTACTTGTATGCTGCATGGCACAGTGTACAGACTTTTCAAAGGCATTATTTACTTTAAAATGCCACATGCACACATGAAATGTAAATTTAATTTATGCCCATAATGAAAGTTCAGCCTTCCCTGTGCTGACTTTCACCAAATTCGGAAATGTTCAAATGCACTATGTGCAAATAATTTATACCAAATTTCTCCAAAATCAGACAAATAACAGAAAACAAATAACAGTTCATGCATGCCCCTACGTAAAGTACAGTTTTCAGTGTAATGAATTTTATACAACTCACATTCAATATATTTTTGTGCGTATCTCCTGTACCAAATGCTGACTCAGACAGAAATGTAAAAAATGCGGGCAAAATTTTACTCATAACAAGTACAGCATGGCTTTCACTGCACCAATTTTCATAGAATTCATAACTACTCAATGTACAAATCTTCTATACCAAAATGTGTCTCCAAAAGAGTTAAAAACAAAGAAAAAAAAGGGGAGAAAGAAACATGGATAAAATTTCATTTAAGCCCATGAAGTATGCTTTTCACCAATCGATTTTCATGAAGTCACACCTGCTCAATGGCATTATGTGGAGTTCTTCTAATGAAATTTTAATAAAATTGTTAAAAAATGTGGAAATTATGGGGCAGAAATAAATTTATGCCCCAAAGTAAAGCATAATCATTAAAAAAATATAAAGTATATCTGTCACTGTGCTGATTTTTACAAAATTCACACTTGCTCAACAACAGTTTCCAAAGAATTCCTACACTGAATTTCATTAAAATCTAATATACAAATTAGTCTCTGATACTAGGTCACAGCCAGACCGATAGATAATGGTATGAATATAATGCACTCTCTTTTCACTTCACATGGAATACCTAAAAAGTAGTTTGACAACACTGGCAGTGGTGAGTGTGGCAGCAACAGCACCAGCACCACCACCACCACCACCAAACAATAATGATAATGACGATGACGAGGAGGAGGAGGAGGAGATGATGATGCACTACACTTCTAATGCAACATTCACTGCCTAGAAGGGCCTGCGACAATTGCCGTTAAGAACATTACTGCCACATTCAACATAAGTGTAACATTTTGCCTTAACTTGGTGCCAAACTGAATACTACCACACCATTAAGATTACTACAGCTTTTAATCTTGCAACAAACTAACGAACTAACTGCGAAACTGAACCCAAACTAATGCAAAAGCAAAGGTCCAAAATGTTAAATCTCACCATTGTTTTCATCCAATGCACATTACAAACTTCAACTCACTACTTTCATAAAAGTTCTCCCATTTAATATTGGTCTAGGTTAGCAAGCACACTGCCCATCTTTTACTCTTCATGGTGACACTTCAGTACTACTAAGTACATTTGTCAAATTATTATACTCCTCTCCTCAACATAGTCAGTCTGGCTGTATGCCATCACGTTACAAGTTTCAGACAAGATATTATTAATATATACAGAAAAACACGTGGGAAAATGCAGCCAATATGTAACAGCAATGACGACTCTGCACATTGTAACAGCCATCAATGAATTACAGAATTAGTCATCCACCCCAACACATATTAGAAAGAGACAAGAGGGAAAACCAAAATGCTTCTACACACTAAAAGTGATGTGCTAAGAATAACAGGAGGTTAATTAAAGTTGGCTGCAATATGTGTTTAACACCGTCTTACTGTTAGAATACAACTCAGACAGTGACTGTACCAAGAAAACTTTGTATTCCATTACCATGACAGAATATAAAACAGTGCGAGCTTCAGTACGAATTGTGATGAGGTGTTACTCTGCCACAATAACTTAGTTATTAACCAGCAGAAAGACTGATAAATTAATTAAGAAAAATAAGACAACATTATACAGGGAACCTGCAAGCACCAAGCTGTTAGAAACTGTGTGGAACAGGGGACTACAGATAGAAGTGAGGGCACTTTCTTACCAGAATTCATTCCAAAACCAGGTTGATCTGGTCTTGCCCTGAAAGGATTTGCACCAAATGCAGATGGTGGATTTGAACTATTAGGTATACCATTGGACACAGAAGAAACCCAAGAGTTAGCATTTGTGCCTAAGAAATGACAGAAGATAATAATAATTAAATGTTTGTAAGGCTAATTTCTAAACAACAGGTTCACATCAGATTTATTCAGATTATATATGTTCTCTAGGTACCTGTAAATGGGTTGACTGCACTGCTCATCCCTGTATCCAAAAATCCTCCAGCTTGTGGATTAGTAAAAGCAGATTGGGATGAAGTTGGACCATTAACAGACCATGTCCCAGCTGATGAAGTAACTAAGGAATGAGATACAGCACTATCAACAACATTGGCCAACAGTTTCACCACATTATTGTTTAAAACCATCGGAAAATGTGTTTATAATCTCTATATATATTAACATGGTCAAAATAAGCAACAAAATATGCAAACTATGCAAGACAATCTATGAAAAAGCCTACTCCATTTTCCTGTACCTGCATAGTAAGTGTCTGTCTTGCATGTGTGTCCAGTTCTTCCATACTCTCACCTTTTGGGTGTTCAAAACAAGCCAATGCAAAAACACACCCATTACCATACCTCTGTCTACCTGAAAGTCACAACCAAAGAACTGTGGAATGAATTTGTATGGAAGTTGACACTGAACTGTTTGACATATTTCAGTTTTGGTTAAATTTTGACAATAATAAGAGACACTTCATAAGACAATATACATGCATTTCTGCACACATCCCAAGTCTAACCGATAAATACAACCATATAACAGGTTTTGGAGAAAAGCCAAAGAGAAAAATACATCACACTCTATTATGACCATCACACTTTTTTTCTCTCAGTCAAACACTTTTGAAATAATTAAGGTGAGTACCACACCTGTTACACATTTCTTCATATGGTATGGGTTTCCTTTGTCCCTTCACCCAATCCTTCTCATCCCGTACAATCACTTATTCACCAACTTAATTCTTTATGGCCTTTTCAGCATCCTACTATCATCCATGTCAAACACATGCCCTTATCACTGTAGTCTCTATTTCAAAATTTTATGGTCTCATATTTCAACATTTTTAGCACTTGAAGAATCTTTTACTGCTCCACTCCATGTCCGACAACCCCCCCCCCCGGGTTCAAACTAGGCAGGCTACATGTTTTATCCTGCAATGTAAGAACAAAGTTCCTTGAAATGTCATAGTCTAAAATGATGCCTCTAAAAATCCAGTAAAATTTCTCACATCTGTGAATCCCTCTGCATCACTCTCTTGTATTTCTCTACCTGATGCAATTTAAGTATACAAAAAACAGAAGTTTTCGAATCAGTTCAAGGCAGTAGATCTGCCTATATACTGCATATCTTGGCACAGTGACTAGGCTAAGGGCTGGATGATGAAGGAAACGGAGTTAAATTCCCAGCACAGGCTAGGTAATTTTCTGTTCTTGAAAATGTCCAGACCAGCCATGAGGACCATCCAGCTTCCTATTTAATAGACGGGACTATTCCCACAGGTGTAGAGTATTGGTACACCTGTCCCCTCCCATGTCCCCACGGCTAGCATAAGAATAACTTTACGTTTCTCTCCTGCACTTCAATATTCAGTATGTCAGTTCTACAGACTACGGTCTTATCCAAACTGCATCTTTACAACACACACCTGTAGACCAGTCACTGAACTGTGGCTCTGTAGAAGCCTGCTGGGTCTTCATCAAACTATCCAAATCCTTCAGTGCTGCATAGCGGTCTTCTGTGGGAGCCTGTATGTTCAAAAATGGTGATGACTGTTGCAGACTACCTGCTGCTCTAGCTGGACTTGAAAATGAGCTACTCATAGTTGAAAGCATTGCTGAGGTTGGCATGCCTGCAATTAAAAGTATTAAAGGTACACGCAAATGTGTTATCAAAAATGTATCTCTCAAACACGAAGTGAGACATCACGTCAGCTGCGTGCAAGATACAACACTAAAACAGTCATGTGGTGGAACATCAAGGTATTCTGGTATTTTACGATGTGTTGAGTGTTAACTAGTTACTGACATTTTGGAGAAGTACAATGCCTTGTTCCCAAGGCCAAACAGTCCAAAACCAGCCTTGGCCCTCCACATGCAGGTACTAATGCTCCTCCAAAATGTCCATATTTATCTGTTGACAAGGCATAACACAGCACAAGACTTAAATTTCCCAGTTAACCACTTGTTTTGAAAGGGATGTGAACTTCATTACCAAACTCATGAATGCAGTCAGCATGAAACTGCGTACTTACCAACAAGATAGGAGCAATGTGTTAAAAAACACAGATTTATCAATTTCAGCACATGATAATAACTCGGACTAGAGCCACAAGATTGCAATTATTACACAATTAATTCACTACAAACAATTTTTATGCCTCATAATAGGTCTAGATAGCATTACTTCACACCTAAATCCTTGTCAGACCTATAAAAATTTATTAATTGACACTGCAAAGCCACATTACCTTGTCTACTACAACAGATAAGCTTCACTCAAAGGCAAGTTAAGGGGCAACAATTCTGACCTGTCCAGCCCATAAAGTAGTTTAGCTCTACTGTAATTACATACTGTGTCACAACATGCAGTGGGCTACTTAAAATAAATAAAACAGCTTAATAAATATTCACACTAAAGTTTCAGATAAGCTTATTATTAATACTATGCATTTTGTACACAACCTTAACCTTTTAAAGCCTAGTGGTAACTTCACGTACCACCAGGTGGTGCCCACATTAAATTTATGTGTTTTATATGGATCTCAGAATAAACAGCAACTTTTGCTTTATACAGCATTAATGGATTGGTTTTTATAACCGAGAAGGGGTGTGTTTACTGCGTGCTACAGACTAAGTCCTTACATAAAACAGATATGTTTTATCTCTCAATCGTTAAAATACAACTGCATCTTCTCCACTATCAAGTTATATCCACTAACTTCTAGGTGTGATCAGCACATGCACTGACTTAAAGTGAAGCACAGTGCCATGTATAAACGGTTACAAAACATAAACGCAGCTTTCCATTTAAAAACGTGATTCAGTAAAACAATGAGAAAATTTTCTTTTCCATTCTTACACTTATTACTACGCAAGCTAATTTTTATGAGGTGTGGTAATATAGTTTCTGGACTAACTATGAGATGACACTACTACTGTTGACACAAATTTCCACCACTACCCATAGACAGAGCAGTCTGCTAGAGTCATTTCCTGCTTAGAATATGGCTGTAGCAAGTGTAATTGTTGAGTAATGTACAACTGTGTACTGTTCAATTCGAGATTCTGGTATACCTAGAAAATTGCTAATTTGAAAGAACAGTGCATCTGTAATAAAAATGCTTTAAACTAAAGAAAAATGTTACAGACACAATAAGAATGTTGTGTGTAGCTATTGGAAAGCAGAAAATGGAAATAATACAAGCGTTTGATTTTCCATGTTCAAAAATTATGTATCTTCTGATGTACATGATAAATGCTCAGGACATCCACAGATAACCAAAACAGATGAAAATGCAGATTCAGTAAAGGACCTTGCTCTCAAAAACAGCTGACACCTACTCGTGAAGTTGCTAAATGCTGGGAATTTCATCTGGGTCAGTTCAAAGCATTGTAAAAGACAAATGACCTGAAAAGCACAACTCAGAGGATTGGTTTCTATACCAGAACATCACACTTGCTCTTACTGATTTGTCTGTGCATGAATTTCTGTGGAGGAAGGAGAAAAATGACTGTCCTTCCAAATGCTTGATACTGATCAGGTTTAGTGCTGCGGTGAATTCAGTTTTTTCCCAGAACTCAAGATGGCATTAAAGGGCGGGAGATGTGATGACATCACCACAATTCAAGCAGAATTACAGGATGAACTTGCCGAGTTTCAAACAGTGCACTTCCCAGAATGTCATGAATGGTAGCACAATTGAGGGGTTCCCTGTATGTAATGCCAAGGAAGCTACTTCGAAGGGGCCAATACTGATTAGAAGGTAAATGTTGTTGTTTTGAAGTAATAAATTCAGTCCAGAAACTATCCACACCACATATGTTTCCTGCATTTACAACTTATAACTCATACACACCAATGTACAACAGTACCCTACCATATGTCCATGCTTACATGCAAGCAAAAATTGCACACACGTGCCTCTGTGTACCCTGTCTAAATGTGCACACAGCAGTAGAAAACTTGATATAATCTGCACTGTCAGAAGTGACAAAACATTAATTCGAAGCATGGAGGGTAGTGTTTTTCATTCAGTTCCAAATGTATCATGAGTAGTTTTATATGTGATAACCACAATACATGCTAAAAGGACAAACAACTACTGATTGAAATGCTGACTCCACAGAAGTCTGTCTCACAAAATCACTTCATTCACTAGAAAAATGATCAAATCAATGTGGGTGCAGTTTAAACCAAAGAAAGAAAAAAAAAAAGAAGAATAAATGTTGTAGTTATAGAATTCAACACTTTACAAATGCAGAGAGTGCAAGTTCCTACTATATTACATTAGCTACTTCCTGAAGTACAAAAAAAGAAAATAATTTGACAGCAAGAATTTACTAAAATTACAATTTTCAAGATGCGCAATTCCTCATGAATTAATTACAGTCTGAGATAAATTTAAAAGTTTTCAAACCTGTGATACTTTCATCCAGTATACGTTTAATTATCGAACAACACTGTAAGCCTAAATAATAAAAAAAAAGCATTGTATTCTTCACCTAGTTTCTGTATGCAAATAATAATTAAGTATGTCACTGTGTGGAAAAAAAAAAAAATACTGTCTGTTTATTCAACCTCATTTATAACAATAAATGAAAAACTCTGTAGATTTAAATCCATTTTGCAAAAAATCAGACTTTAAAAAGCATACACTTCATCAGACTCTGCAGACTGATACATCATGCTAGATAAGAGTACTGAACCTTCAGGGTGTGTTCATGTGTTTCAAAAAAAATGGTAGTTTTTTAAAATGGGCCTCAAAATGAGATTACTGCATGTATGGTAACACGCTATGTCATTACTTTATTACCTACTTACACAATAAAATGCTGACAATACCACATGAAAAATCACTCTAAAAATACCACTTTTCACTGCAAGCTAGTACAATACCAATGGCTGTAAATGGTATCACAACAGATACTAATCCATCAGAGGAATGCTGTTTGTGCACTTCAATAAAAATGTCGAATGTTCCAATAAGTAAGGTTCCTGAGGCCATAAAATTTAAATGAGAAGTCATCACAACCTGAAATGTAACTCTCTGACTCAAATGAACTATGATTAGCTTTCAGTATAACCCACCTAGCACACTGATGCATTTCTCCCATCTTGGCACAAGTTTAAAAATTCCATCACAGTAGAAATTAGGCTCTGGCAACACTTGGAAAGTCACCAATTCCATAATAATAAAGACGCAGAAATAGACATTCATAAATAGTTTTAATGCAAGAGACCAATTCTACAATAAAAATTGTTAACCTTGTGCCAAGCAGCGACAACTGCATCAATAAGCTCTGGGATTATGCTGAAAAGCAATGATACTTCAATGGAATTAATGAGCCACATTTCACCTTGTAATGACCCCATATTTAATTGCTATGATCCAGGGAACCTCAATTATTGAACATCTCTTGTAAAAGCAGATTTCTGATGTGTAAGCATGCCACAACAAGGGAGCAAAAAAAAAAAAAACACAATACCAAGGGAATTTAAACTCACTCCATCGATTGCTGTTATATCTGGGCGGAACATTATCACTGTTCATCACATTTCCAAACATGTAACTGTCTGCAAGTAACAACATGTTCAGGTTTAATTATCTCAAGAAGGAAAATGAAAGACATATGCAAAAATTCATAAATGTATAATAAAAATTCTTAATATATACAATTACACAAAATGAAGGGGATACTGCTTTATAATAATCTTAAGGTGATTCATCCCACTGTGTTGACAAATGACAACAATGAACACACATTTCCATCAAACACAACTTACACTTCAGTGGCATAAAACCCAGCTACATGTTTTAGCTTTTACCAAGCTGTCATTAGGTTGTGAATAAGAACATAAACAGGTTAAAACTTCAAACAGTGATTACAGTTAAATAATGATTTTTACATTACCACATTCTACATTTTCTGTAATTTTATGCACATTTCCCAAATTTTTACATTTTCCTAGACTTTATGCCAATGTTAGGTGGTACCCACAAAAATGTAAAACAGAGGTTGTACTCTATATAGTCACTTGAGGTTGAGACCTCCAGCTTGTCACAAAATGTTCACGATATCATGTAAAAATCAACAGCAAGAAACCCTTCATTTAATAATACCTGTATGGAATAATGGCTTTGGATAATAGCTGCACATCATATATACGAACCTTATTTAATTAAACTCACACAGCCTTGGAAGCAGTGTGCAAATATATTGAAAACTATCGCCACAAAAACTGGCAGATGTAACATGCAGCCACTAACCCAAGCAATCATTGTACATATATATATATATATAT
>Ga0131853_10016079_pt1 | contig 13674 bp, 9 predicted proteins | sample TergutLab28metaG_FD_92764 | JGI IMG/M metagenome (GOLD analysis project Ga0131853, IMG submission 92764) | Labiotermes labralis P1 segment gut microbial communities from Petit-Saut dam, French Guiana - Lab288 P1 (version 2) (version 2) | ecosystem: Host-associated > Arthropoda: Insects >... | reverse complement strand
GAGTGTTGCTTAACTAAAGATTTTTCGTCAAGGCAATAATTATAAACATCACCGCTCCATGTGCCAAAAATCAAACTTCTATCATCATTAGTAAACTCGGGGTTTGTGCAATGTTCGTCCTGTAAAAAAAATTCATCAATACAATCCAAGGTGCTTGAATCATATATCTTAAATTCGCTTTTGTTTGGATTTTGAGTTGTCCAGCCTCCCAAAATCACAAACTTTTCTCCATTGTTTGAAAATGTTATATTTTGAATACCAAGAACGCCGGGATTCCATTTGTTTTCTTTTTCCCTCTTTCCAATATCCCAAATTTCCAGCGGTATGTTTTGAGGCGAAAAAAGTTTATTTGAATTTGGAAAAAATTTATGCCAAAAGCCATTGCTCAACCGAAATGATTTTTCTATCATACTCAAATACCCCTCTGAAAATATAAATTTCTCTTGCCACCGCTTTTCCATAGAATAAGCTAACTATCGGCATTTTATTCTTCAAACCTTTCTAAACGCTAACCTACTTCGTTATCCGAACATTACCAAACTCGTCAATCTCAACATTACAACCCATTACTTGCAAGAGAAACATGGTCGAAACATAACTTATGCCGCTTAGGTTGGTGATGCTATGTCTATGGCCGGTAGCGGTATGTTGACCGATTGTTGTATGGAAAGTTTCGCTGGAGATGGATGCGCGATTGGTTGTGGCGTCCCAGCCAACAGTGTAGCCGAGGGCTTCAGCGACTTCTCTGAGCGGCACATTGACCACTCGAAGGGCGTTTACATACGACGGCGCGTTCATGCGCACGCCGTTTACTGAAACGGTATTTCTAACGACCGTATCAGAGCCTACCGGCACGCTTATGTAATTTATCATAAATGTTGGGTTGGATGCCTCTCTTAGGAAGTTGCTAAACATCAACCTATCGGTTCCAAACACATAAGGATTGTTTGTGGCGGGGCGAAGGGCGTAGACATGGTCATTTGTTTCGGTAAGCAGGATAAAGCCAGCGTTATCATTCCAAGACTCTTGCCTGAATATGGCTAATTCCAAAAGAGGCGCAGATGATGGTGATGAGCTCGACGAGTTATAGTGGAAGATAAGCTGCTCAACAAGCCCTTCCGAATGGGCTGCGAAGAAAACGCGGTTTACTGATATATGAGTTCGCCAATGCATAGGCACATCAAAAGTATAGCCGGTTGTAATGCCGACTATTGTCTGATTAACATTTTGCCAGCCGGCGGAGCTTACCACCGTGGCGTTAAGAGCGAAACTTGGAGCAATAAGTAAAAGCACAAACAGCACTAAACAGCACTTTTTTTTCATCCAAACCCTCCGACTCCGAATAAGGTAAAAGCAATATTATATACGAGCAGTATATCATTATTTTAAAACTTTTTCAATTATTTTAGCGTTTCTTTACAAAATTGTTACAAATTATTAAGGTTTTATTTAGGCAGTGTAGGTATGAGTTTTGTAGGTGGATTTTCGAGCTTGATTTTTCGCTAATCGAGCAAATGAAATTCGTAGCGTGCCCGCTGGGTGACACCTACTAAAGGCACGTAAGAATTTTATATGCGAAGAGTGGTGAGAAATCAGTCGAAAAGATGCATATAATAACTCGTATCCACACTACCTAATCTCAAACTCAAAAATCATATCCCTTTTGAGGTTAAATAACTTCTCCGAAAGGTCAACCGGCAGAATATTTGGGTTAAACAGCCTGCGGTTCTCATCCCAAAGCGTTGCTTGGTCTTGTTTCGAGAACGCTGCAATCTCCATAACGCTTGGCGATTTGTAGACGCACTTACCGTTTAGGAAAATGGGTACGAGTAGGTCTTTAACAAAAAACTGATTACCTTTCAGGGTCATTCTAAGCCATGTATTTATCGGGTCAAAGATAGTTAAATCCTTTTCGGGGTCAATAACTTCATCATGAAGGCTTATTAGGTCAGCTTTAACCTTACCCGTCTGCTTATCATAAAGCCTGAACACGGTTTTGATGCCGGGATTGGTAATTTTATCAGGATTTTCCGAAATTTTTATCTTGCATGACACAAAATTATCGTCATTAATTTCCGCAGCTAACTTATATACGCCACCAAACGCCGGGCAGTCCATACTCGTTATAAGTTTTGTGCCGACGCCCCAATGGGTGATTTTCGCGCCTTCAGATTTCAAATTTGCAATCAAATACTCGTCCAAATCGCTGGACGCGCTTATTATTGCGTCATGGAAACCTGCTTCATCAAGCATAACGCGCACTCTTTTCGAGAGATAACCCAAATCGCCGCTGTCGAGCCTAACGCCGTATACTTTGGGACTGACGCCGGCTTCTTTTAGCTCGCTAAACACCTTTATCGCGTTTGGCATGCCGGATTCAAGCGTGTTATATGTGTCAATCAGCAGAATAAACGAATCAGTATAGAGTTTTGCATACTCTCTAAATGCGCTTAGCTCATCATCAAAGCTCATGACCCAGCTATGCGCCATAGTTCCCGATAGCGGCAGGTCAAACATTCTCGCGGCTTCAACATTACTTGTGGAGGCGCAGCCGCCTATCATTGCCGCGCGTGTGCCGTATATAGCAGCGTCAGGCCCTTGCGCGCGCCTAAGTCCAAATTCCAAAACGCTATCGCCCATTGCCGCGTTTACAACCCGAACCGCCTTTGTAGCAATCAAACTTTGGTGGTTTATTATATTAAGCAGCGCGGATTCCAACAACTGCGCCTCGATTATAGGCGCAGTTATTCGCATAAGCGGCTCATGCGGAAACACAACAGTGCCTTCAGGGATTGCATAAATATCGCCCGTGAACTTAAAATTCCTAAGATAATCTAAAAACTCCTCTTTGAAAATACCCTTTTTGCGTAGATAATGGAGGTCATCTTCGCTAAAATTGAGATTATTTATATATTCAATGGCCTGCTCAAGTCCGGCCGCGATTGAAAAGCCGTTATCCAACGGGTTTTTCCTAAAAAACAGGTCAAAAACTGCGACACGCTTATGCATATTATTCAAAAAATAGCCTTGCATCATAGTAAATTCATAGAAATCCGAAAGCATAGTTAGGTTTTTAGAGTACATTTTATCTCGTCCTTTTGGGTTTTAGGATATTATAACATGATTTTCACTTTTGGCTTGATTTTTTTAAAAGAAAATCGCTTTTAAAAAATCGCGCTGCGCAATCAAGGAAAGAACGCTAAAGCATTCTTTGTTATGCGCATATTATAACATGATTTTCACTTTTGGCTTGATTTTTTTAAAAGGAAATCGCTTTTAAAAAATCGCGCTGCGCAATCAAGGAAAGAACGCTAAAGCATTCTTTGCTATGCGCATATTATAACATGATTTTTAGCCTTTGACTCGACTTTTGAAAAAGAAAAACATTTTTCAAAAGGTCTCGTTGCACAATCGAGGATAGAACACTTTTCGGAGTTCTATGATATGCGCATATGATAACATAAATGAGTGCGGAATGCTATAGTGTTGTGAAAAATGGGGGCGCGTCTGTAGCCTCTGCAAATCTGCGTAACGCTGCGTTCGCCTGCTGAAATGCAGAAACTATAGACGCACCCGTAACCTCTGCCGACTACCCTCAGGCATAAAAGCGCGCCTGCATACAAAACAACTCCGCATACATGCCATTTTCATGCATTAACTCATCATGAGTGCCACTCTCAACAATCTCACCACCACAAAAAACCGCAATCCGTTCACAAAAACGCGCACTGGATAGGCGATGCGAAATATAAACGGCTGTCTTTCCGGCGACCAGCTCATCAAAATGCTTATACATTTCATGCTCGGCGCGTGGGTCGAGGGCGGCAGTTGGCTCATCCAAGATGACGATCGGAGCGTCCTTAAACAACGCTCGCGCCAATGCAATTTTCTGCCCTTCGCCACCTGAGGGTTCAAATCCCTCATCGTCAAAGTTTCTATACACGAACGTATGTACGCCTCCTGGAAGACTATCCAATTTCTCCCCAAACCCAGCCTTGCGCAGAGCTGCTTCAACTGCGGAATCTTCCACATAATCGCTTTTTGATAAAGCCACATTATCCTTTAGTGACAATGCATACAACTTATAATCTTGAAAAACTGCGCCGAACAAGCTCATATACGAATCAAAGTCAATGTCACGAATATCTACGCCATTAAGTAAAATTGCCCCCTCGGTTGGGTCATATATTCGGCAAAGCAGCTTGACAAATGTTGATTTGCCCGCGCCATTTTCACCGACGATAGAGAGCTTTTCAGCGGGCGTTAGCGTGATATTGATGTTACGCAATGCATAGCTCTTTTGCCCGGGGTATGCAAACGACACATTGCGAAATTCAATCAGGGGCTTTCCGGGCGGCACAGGCAGCCGCTTATTTTTACGCATGCTAGCAGGAATATTGAGATACTCCTCAATCGCGACATAGTATTTGCGATACTCGCTGACCTCAACAATGTTTTGCATAAGCTCGCGCATTGCTCCTGAGAACGCCGCGACGCCTCCAACGAACATTGCGAAATCGCCGAGGGTTATGTAGCCGGCTATAAACCGAGCCACGAGATAAGTATAAGATACAACCTGCTGAATAAGCCCGGTGAAAGAGTTAAACACGCCTGATTTTATGCCGAGCGCGTTGCTCTTTTTATATAGCTCAAAAGTCTGCTGCCAATGCGCTCGCTCCCTTTTTAGCAGCCAACTGCCGCAATTATTTAGGCGCAGCTCTTTGCCATAAGAGAAATCCTCAATAACTTGCCCATAATACACAACTCTGCGAGTGGATAAAGTCATTTCGAGGTTCATATCCGCCTGCTTTCGCTGTACGCGCGCCTCAACATAGCTGGACACAAGTACGAGTGAGATGAATATAATCACAATGGAAGGGTTGAGTGCTGCAATTACGATAATGACGCCGATAAGCGTGAAGGCTTTTCCGATAATCTCAATTGCCATGTCAAGCACATAGCTGAAGTCTTTCCAATTCCCAAAAAGGAATTTTTCGGCCTTCTCCTTCATCTCCAAGTAGCGGCTGCTTTCAATGTCAGCATAGTCGGCTCGAATTGATTTTTGGTGCGTGAAGTCGTTGAAATCCTGAGAGAGCTTGAGCCGGTGCGTAAAACCCGTCCAAACAAGCCAGCTAGATAGAGCGGATGCGGCAAAAGTGTATCCAATCAATACCCCGGCGTACAACATGAGACAAGAGAGCCGCTGCTCACCCAGTAGCTCGTTGACAATAAAGCGCGGCATAATAATTGCCACGATAGGAATCATAGACGTGATAAACTGGTTAAGCACGCGATAAACCAAGTAGCATTTCTCATGCTCCCAACTGAATTTGATAAAAAACCATAAACCTCTCAACATAAAAAAACCTCCAATAAGTCCACAAAACGCGACAAATTAGAGCGCGAAACGCGCCCTTTATGGTAATTGGAAAAACCATAAAGAACGCACGGAATAAGGGTTAGGTAACCCTCATTAATTTAACGGCAAACCCTTTATGGTTTACCCGTTGATATAAGGTTTGTAGTTGGATTTTAGCTTGGTCATGGTGAACCTCCTAATTGAAGTGTTGTGTGGGTATATTTTAGCAGATTTGGGTGGGTTATGCAAGAGGCGAGGTGGGGATAGAGAAGCTTGTGGGTGGAGTGTTGACAAAGACGACGAGTTATGTTATGATTAAAGCATAAAAAGGTGTTGCCGATAGACGGCTAGCCTAAATAAGATTAGCTAAGATTTTAGCCGCTCGTTTTCTAGGACGGGGCGGCTATTTTCGTCTGTCTATGTAATCAAGAAGTATAACTATAAAGACTGCAAATGCAATCAATAACGCTAACGCTTCATATACTGACATCGGCCTCACCTCCTTTCGGAGGATATTGGCTAACCGCCTACCCGTTGCGTAATACTTGGCAACACCCAATAATATTGTAAATTACATGCATACTTTTGTCAACCAATCACACCCTACACAAACAGCAACCCAACCTGATTAATCACCCCGCCAACAAAAATCGCGACGGCAATCGTCGAGAAAGCGATAATGACGGCAACTTTTGTCTTAAATTCCTTACTGAGTATTGCAAAAACTGATAGGCATGGCAGATACATCAAAGAAACCGCGCCGCCGACGAATGCTTGCAGCGATGTTAGGTTCAGTGCGATTAGTGGCGCAACGCTCATTTCACGCCTGACAATGCCTAAGACCAATGCGACGACTGCTTCTTCCGGAAGACCCAGCCAGCGCGTCATAAGCGGCCTGGCGTGATAAGCGATTACCTCTAAAAGCCCTGACTCGCTGAGAAGTGCGGCAATGAGTATGGCAATCATCATGGGAACTTGCGCATCATGCAGGAAATGCCTCATGCGGTCTGCTAATTTTCTCAGATAAGCCCTTCTGCTTGGTATCAAGAGGTTTGGAATCTCGATTAGGAGTGGGTCAACTTTACCTACGACTAACTTGCCGCAAATTAGTGTAATTATAACAAAAAATGCTATGGAAAACAGCATCATTGCCGGCATCATCCACCAATAGAAGTCGGAAAGCAGGCTGATAATCGCACCTGTTTGCGAAATACATGGAATGGCAAAACAAATGGCTGCGGTGATTATAATACGCTCTTTTCGCGTGGATAGAGCGCGTGTTCCGATAATCGCAGGCACTGCGCAGCCGTAGCCCATCAGAATATGAATAAGGCTGCCGCCTTGCGCGCCGAGCTTGCTCATGATATTGTCAAAAAGCACGCTTAGGCGTGGTAAGTAACCCGTGTCCTCCAAAAATGTGAACGCGACATAGAAAAATAGCACATACGGAAAGACAAGTGCTAATATCCATTCAAAGCTGATGACAAAAATGCCGAACTCGCCAACGAGGATGTTAAGCCATGCGCCTTGCGGCAAAATGCTTTCAAAAATATTGCGAAAAAACGGCACAATAACATTATTAACAAGCGGCAGAAGAATACCTGCGCGAAGACCGCGCCCGCCGCCAAGCACAGCGCCTATAGTCAGTGCCATCACCAAAAACGAGATAGGCACGCCCGGCATAGGCTTCATCATATCATCGCCGAGCCGCTCAAGAAAGCCGGGCGTGGCGTTAGTTTTTTTGAGTACGCGCCGCGTTATTTCTTTCGCCGCGCTCCAATTTCCATCATCGTCAAGCGGGCTATCGTTACGTGGGCATGATTCGCACATCGTGGGAGCAGGTGGCTTCTCCAAAATTATTGACAACTCATTTATAAGCTCGTCAAAACCCTGACGCCTAATGGCGACGGTTTGAGCAATCGGCGCGTTCAGCTCCTGCGAAAGGAGGCGCGTGTTGATGCTTATGCCCTGACGCTCAGCGACATCCGTGAGATTTAGCGCGTATATTAATGGAATCTTATATTTTTTCAGCTCAAGCCCAAGACGGAGGTTACGCTCCAAATTGGACGCATCAAGCACACAAATGACAGCCGCGGCTCCATTTTCCATAAACTGCGACGCGACCGATTCAGCCTCAGAGCTGGGCGTCATGGAATATGTGCCGGGGACATCAATAATAGTGTAATTTTGACCGTTTAGCTCTATTTGCCCTTCCATAAAACTGACAGTCGTGCCGGCGAAATTAGAGCTAACGGCATGGATGCCCGTCAGTTCGGTGAAAAAAACGCTTTTGCCGACATTGGGATTACCCATAAGAAGGATTCGGTTGTTTATACTCATGCGCTGACCTCCTTGACGAGTATTTGTGTCGCAATTTCTTTGCCGATAGCGACAGAATATGAATCATCAACTCGCAAAAGGACAGGGCCGCCAAAGGCGTAACGGTTTAGCACGCTAATTTGCGCGCCTAAGCGCACGCCGAGGCTCTCCAGCAGTGCTATATTTGCAACAGACACAACTTTGAAGGATTGCCCTCTCTTTGCGTCGTATAGGTTTGTTGTTTTTGCATTCATTTGTGAATACTCCTTGCGATTATTATCTTTGTATAGGTTAGCATAGACTAACTCATGTGTCAAGAGATATCTACTTAAATATGTAAAGATGAGAAACGGCTACTCGAACAAAAATTCGAGTAGCCGTTATATAGTATATAGTGTTGAATGGTTTTGTCATAGTTTTTATTTTATCATCTTAAACAGTCCAATGAGCCTGTCCAACTCGTCTTGTTCGTAATATTCTATCTCGATTTTGCCCTTATCTTTTTTGCCTTTAATGGCCACTTTTGTTCCAAAAATTGTCATTAAATCTTTCTCGATAGACCTGTACTGAGCATTGTTAGAGACGGTTTTCTCTTTCTTCTCTTCAGGTACATTGTTTTCGTGCAACGCTTCCAAATGCGCGCCTATTTGGCTTATGTTTAGGTCGCCCTCAATGATTTTTTCACCTAAATCAAACTGAAGCGCACCGTTTTCTACCTCTAAAAGCTTGCGCCCATGGCTCGCGGTTAAGCGGCCCTCGGCAATGAGATTTTGCACGCGTGGATCAAGTTTTAGCAGGCTCATTATGCCGGAAATGCTCGAGCGACTTTTGCCAACTTTAAGCGCGATATCTTCTTGCCTGAAGAAAAAAACATCACACAAATGCTGATAACAAAGAGCCTCTTCTATCGGATTCAAATCTTGGCGCTGAATGTTTTCTATCAGCGCGATTTGCAAAACTTCCATATCTTCCAAATCTTTAACGATTACCGGAATCGTTTTTAGCTGCGCAATTCTTGCCGCGCGCCAACGACGTTCGCCGGCTACTATCTTATAGAAGTCGTCGTTAATTTTTGTCACGACAATTGGCTGAATAATGCCGAACTGTTTTATCGAATCCGCGAGTTCGTTAAGCCGCTCTTCGTCAAAACGCTTGCGCGGCTGGTCTTTGTTCGGCTCGACTTTGTTTATGTCAACTTCTAAAACGCCGGAGTGGTGCCCCGGTGAATTCTCAACACCTGATTCAGTATCGGGCGTGAGGGCTGAAAGGCTATCTTGTGCCAAAATAAGCGCGCCAAGCCCTTTTCCAAGGCCGGTTCGGCGTTGCTTAGGATTAGGATGGTTGTCCATAGGATTTCCTCCGTTCTATAACTTCTTTCGCGAGAGCCGCATAACTTTCCGCACCCTTGGACTTTGCATCATACAAAGTTATTGGAAGGCCGTGGCTTGGTGCTTCCGAAAGCTTAACATTACGCGGAATGATGCTGCGATAAACATCCCTTGGTAAATGTTTTTTCACCTCATCAATGACCTGCAATGACAAATTCGTTCGCGCGTCAAACATTGTAAACACAACGCCTTCCATTTCCAAGCGCGGATTCAGACGCTTTTTGACCAAACTGATTGTATGTAGCAGCTGCGTCATTCCTTCCAGCGCGAAATACTCGCACTGAATGGGAACCAGCACCGAATCAGACGCTGTCAACGCGTTTAGAGTCAGCAAACTTAACGACGGCGGACAGTCGATTAAAATGAAGTCGTATAGATACTTCGCATTGTCAAAAATTTTCTTCAGTGTATACTCGCGAGCTTCGGTGTCGATAAGCTCAATTTCTGCTCCGGCAAGATTAACGTTTGAAGGGATGACGGACAAACGAGGCACAACGGTTTTGTGAATAACCTCCTCGATATAGGCCTCGCCGAGCAACAAATTATAGAGGGTCTTGCTTAGTGCGTCCTTATCGATTCCAAGCCCGCTGGAGGTATTACCTTGTGGGTCTGAGTCAATAACAAGCACGGTTTTGCCGGCCTGCGCCAAACAAGCCGCAAGATTTATGCAGGTCGTAGTCTTGCCGACGCCGCCCTTCTGGTTTGCAATAGAAATTATTCTTCCCAAAAAAATCAGTCCTAACAAAGTGTAATTGAGTTCCTATTATAACACTTGTTTCGTGAAAGGGCTAGTCTTTTTTTGATTAAATTGTAAAGTAAGGGGGGGAGGCAATAGAGACGCAGAGTCGGGCTCTGCGAAAAAGATTTTTGTTGGCGCAATAGCAGAGTTCAACTCTGCGATAAAGACAAATCGAAACGCAAACATAGAGCGAAACTCTGCGATAAAAAGAGATTATTCGCCGGAATTGCTTCTGCGCGAAACAATCTTTGCGATAATATAACAAACTAAAACGATTGCTAATAACCACAAAACGAAAGATAAGATGCTAAGCGCAACGCTAAAAAAGGCGCTAAAGGCATAATTTTCCATAACGGTTGTCATAAAAAACGTTGTGCCTCTTCTCATGACGGCGAAAAAGATCAGAATGCATACGAGCAACAAAACGGGATTGCGGTTACTCCGATAAAAAGACGCGACATCATCAATAGAATCGGGCACGTCGAAGCCGTTTCGCAAAAGACGCCTTATGCGGAAGCTGTCGAAGAGACAAAAGCATATTAACATAAATACACTGAGTGAAAACATGCCGATGCGGATTTCTCTCACGACTATAGTGAGGGCAAAGAACAACGACATGAAAAACAGGCCACGCTTCATTAGCCCTAAATACATATAGTTAAGACCGGGGAGCGCGGAGAAAGCAAATGTCAGAAATTTACTTTTTCGATTACGCAAATTAGCGTCGTGCGTAAAATGGTAGTGATTGTGTTGAGCATTTGGCGATGATGCCGTAGATTGTTGGGTTCGCACCATTTCGCTTACGCAGTTTTTGCAATGGTATGAGTTATTAATGTTCACGCTGCAATCGCCGCAAACGTGACGGTTGCAGGTGGAACAGACGCTGACGGAGGATATATTTGGATGTTTGTAACAATGCATGGGCGAAATCTCCTTATGCTGGGTGTGCTTTATAGTGTTGTTAATAATAGATACGAGTTTGGGGAAGAAGAAGTCTGAGAGAAAAAAAGGAGGGCGAACGTGTGTTTGGAAAAAAGTTATGGAAATGAGCGCATATAAATAGATAGGAATTGTTTTTTGCCGAAAGTCGGGTGTGGTTTGTAGCTGGTCAACGACCATTGGTCAAAGACCAACGGTCAAAGACGCGAAGATTTTCCCCCTACGGAGGGGTTGGGTCAGGATGGACGGTCGATGGGACCGCCCCCTACAAAAGTTGAACGGGTCTAAGGGGGGGCGAGCCATAAACATATTCGCTCTTTTCGGACGATCATCGACCAAAGATCATCGACAAAAGGTCATCGACCAAAGGTCATCGATCAACGGTCAACAGGTCAATGACGCAAGCTTTGTCCCATGAAGGAGCGGCTTGGAGCAAGCGGCTGCAAACGCTCTCGCCTACTCAACAATCCGTAGAAACGAATTCCATATCTTTCCGACTTATAATGTCGCCTGTCTATGGCTATAAAACACATCCACACTTTTTAGGCGCGCGCTATGCGCCTTACGAAGAGGAGGGATGGCAAGGGAGTATATGATAAATGCGGCGAAATTTCAGAAGCCTACGAAATTCGCCCTGCATGCACAAAACACGTGCTTCTCACGAAGCAAACGCACTTTTCTCCTCGCGACATATCTCTATATATAATGAAGCAATACAAATCCCGTCACCCCCGGTCATCCTTATTACAATTACGTTACAATATTTACAATTGCGCGAAAGATGTTGTAATTTGTCTGCTCATATGTTAAATTGTATTGAACTTCCTAATAAGTGGAAAACGAGCGAGGCAGGCAATTTGACATTTGAGTTACAAGAAGTTTACATATTGCCTACCCCTATTGATTTTCCAATATTTGGGATGTTATACTTTGGTGGTAACGTTGCTGTTTTATAGTTTCGTGAGGTTTAATCGCATAAACACACAAACAAAAGCAACAACGTACTCCGAAAAGCTTGATAATAAACGAATAGGGTCTTTGAAGGCTCATTCGCTACCGAAATCAAGCAAAACAGAAAACTATATTTTATAAGGAGGAAGAAAAAGAATGAAAAAGAAATTAGCTTTTCTTTTAGCAGCTATCATGGTTATTACTAGCTTGCCTGGTATGACTTTGATGGGCTCATCAACAAACCGTATTTCTCGTACGATTTCTACTGAGAACAATACGCTTTGGTTCCAACACGGAATGACTGGAACTCTCCCAAGTGGTGCTTTAGGATGGCAACACGGTGCTAGAGAAATTCAGTACGCTCAACAGGGCGCATACCTTTTAATCGAGCTTAACCACGACCTCGCGGCTGGTGCTCAATTTACTGTAGACCTTGAGGGCGCAGCTTGGTATTTTAGACAAGCGGCTATCGGTGGCGTTTATACACCAGGTACTCCAATAAATCAATGGGTACTACAAGATGACGAAACACACGACCTCAATATTGCAACATTAGGATTCGAGCTTCGCATTGCAAGCGTTCCTAATACTCCACGATTTGTTCCGGGTCATGTATCGACAGGCGATCCATTACCGCCATCTCATGGTCTTAATTTTGCAAACCTGAACCCTGTTATTGCTAATCAGGCACCATTAGAAGCTTTAGTTGCGGCTCAAATCGTAGGTTCAGTACCTGTGCTTCCTAATCCAGCTGCAGGAGCTCCTGGTGATGATGCACTTCTTGTAAACATGCATGATGTAGTTAATGATTTCAATGTACATCTCGGTACAGTTCTTACAACTGCTGTTGCAGAGACTCTAAACTGGGATATAGAAGTAAGCGCTGATGGAACTACAATGACACTTGTTTCAACTGTAGTGCCTAACGCTCTCGGCTTAAGTGATTTAGCGGTTAATGCAGGCGAATGGGAAATAGTACTTGCGCCTCAAGCAGGCACAGTGGTTGGCGGCATTGCTGCCGTAACAGGCCCTGGTATTGACTGGAATGATAACTTTAGAGGCAACTTTACTGCACAACAAGCATTCTCTACTTTCCGTTTTGTAGCTCCGGGCGGTCACACTCCTGGCACTACTACTACAGCAACTTTGGCTGCTGCTAGAACAGGCGTATATGTTACACGCAATGAAGTTAATCAAGTTACTACTTTCTGGAACTTAGGCGAAACAGCTCCTGGCGAATTCACAAACTACGGAACTGTTCCTTACAGCTTGACAGTAGTTGGCGGTGCTTGGCAAACAAGAGCGACAGTTACTCTTTTAGCTGACGCTGAAGGCGAAGTAGACGTAATCGCTATTCCTCTTGTACTTCGTACAACTAGAAATGACGATATCAGAGTTCGTGTAGCTGCTGGTTTCCATCAAATTGCTAACACTACTCACGTAATCGGTACTCATGCTGATGGTAGAGTAAATGTTTCTTTTGACGCTGTAACTTTCAGACGTGACGAAATCATCGTTACTCGTACTAGATTTGCTGAGCAAAGAGTTGGTTCTATTCCTGAAGGTAGATGGGAATTTGAAATGAGAGCACCAGCTGGTTGGGATTGGAATCTTCCAAACCAATTAGCAGCAATCATTGATGCTACACTTGCATGGCAAGACACTGGCACTGTAGGTCAAAGAACAGCGATCAGAGTTCCATCAGGAACTGCTGTTGCTGATTTACCAACAGACCAAATAAGCTTTAGATATGCTCAAAGAAACAATGTAGTTGACCATAGCAGAATCCTTGTTAATGTACCTGAAGGCTTGATTCGTCAAAGCGTTACAGGAACAGGCGGTACATTCTGGTTAGCTAACATGACAAACAACGAGCTTAGACTTTTACCAGAAAGCTATGAGTCAGTTGTTGACAACACTCGTTTATATGTAAACTTCAGAAACACTCATAACAACGTTTTACCAAACGCTCCGGTTTT
>Ga0131853_10016078_pt1 | contig 13674 bp, 4 predicted proteins | sample TergutLab28metaG_FD_92764 | JGI IMG/M metagenome (GOLD analysis project Ga0131853, IMG submission 92764) | Labiotermes labralis P1 segment gut microbial communities from Petit-Saut dam, French Guiana - Lab288 P1 (version 2) (version 2) | ecosystem: Host-associated > Arthropoda: Insects >... | reverse complement strand
GTTCTCTTAGGTATGAGTGCGCGGGATTGCTTTGCAATCATGTTGAACCGGATATGAATAATCATATCGGTTCACATTTCCGCTAGGTATGAGTGTGAATTCCCGGGGGGCAGTGCGCCGTTTTGCGGATTCAAACGACGATACCGCTTTAAACCTGTGAGAAACTTGTAAAAAGAGACCGTGATTAACCCGTATGGGCCGTCATGGTCTTTTTTTGCGTCAAAACGCGAAAGGAGGGCGGAATTGTCCCCGCAAACAACGAAAAAAGGAGGCAATCATGTGTGGCTAAATCGAAGCTGATGAAAATCAGCTACACGGACACAAAAGGAGGCATCAGATTGGCCTGTTACGCGGATACGGTCGTATTCCGTAGCGGGCCGAACAATGCCAAAACACTCGCGGCAATCCGTTTCGGCGGGTATGTTGAGCAGGTGCGCGGCATGTGCGACGCCATTTATGGCGGCGGCAGCGTAAATGTGGAGGCGCCGTCGGGAACATTGAGGATGGACAGCCTCACAAAGCAGTACGCGCGGCAAATGAGCAACGACGGCGTATACGCGGAAGCGACAATGACCGCCGTTGACGACGAAGCCCTCGCAAAAAGCAGGGATGCGGAGGATGAACAGGTGGACGGACAGGAGCAGATCGACCTGCCGCCGCGCACGTATTATATCTTCTGTCCGGCCGGCGACGACAACAGGCTGTTCGAGGAGCTAGACCGCAAGGTTAGTACGCCGCTGATCCCGGAATTCAAGGATTATCTGCTCGGCGCCTTAAAGTCAAGGGATATCCTTGTACCCCTCACAGTCCTGACATGCTCCATGAAGTTTGACGCCTGGGCGCTAATCTGTTCCCAGGACGACAAAAACATCGCGCAGGCGCTGGAGGACGGCCTGTGCAGCGGCGCAATCAGCATATCTGGGGCGGCTAAAGGAAATACTGCGGCAAAAGCGCAAAAACTCCTTTGCCTTCGGGCGCGGGGAGAAGTACAGCTTGGAGTTGGGGAATCACCTTAATTCAGTGATTTCCTCCGAATTCTCCATGCTGGCGTCACCCGCGACTATCCCGTTGTTTTTGCGCAAGCATGAAAAAAAGCTGCTCAAGCAGTACCGGCGCAGGGAGCGGATTTATAAGGGCAGCGGCGATATTATTGTATGCCTGGATGAGTCCACCTCCACCTCCGGCGGCAATGCCGCCTGGGGCAAAGCCGTGGCGCTGGCGCTTCAGGATGCGGCCGCCGCAGACCGCCGGAATTTCGCTTTAGTACATTTCGCGAGCAGACATGAACTCAAGACCGATTTATTTTTGCCGGGCAAATATGTTAATGCCGATCTGATGGCGGCGGTGACGCACTTTTTTAACGGCGGTACGAATTTTGAAACGCCTATGCGCGAAGCTGTGCGGATAATGGAGCAGGAAGGATTTAACAAAGCGGATATCGTGTTCATAACCGATGACGAGTGTAAAATGCCGGAAGATTTTGTTAAGGCCCTTAAACAAAAGCAGACCGACCTTTCCTTCACCATCACCGGAGTGCTTATGGATCAGGGCAGCCCGGGCATGGAGTTCAGTTTAAAGCCGTTCTGCAACGAGGTTTACCGTATCAGCGAATTGGGCGGAGATAAAGTCGCGGACGCGCTTTTGTCAGGCAGGCTATAACCGTAAAATACTATTGACATATGATAACTAATGTGTTATCATAATGCGGCAGGGAGGAATACTATGTACGAGGTGGAATTTTACCGTGATAAAAACGGAAAATTAGAGAATTAGTATAATAAGTTTGTACTGTTACATCACTTTATCAAGAAAACGCAAAAAACGCCGCCGCGAGAGATAGAACAGGCGCGGCAAAAAATGAAAGATTATATTGAAAGATATGGTGAGTGATATGGCTAACGGTAAAGTTATCAACACGGTTACCGATTATATTAACGACGAAACAAGGGTAAGCCCGGCGGAGCGTGAGCGTATAAATTTTGAAGTAGCTTTAATCGGCAAGATGATTGAAGCGAGGGAAGAAAAAGGCTTGTCGCAAAGGGAACTTGCGGAAATCTCCGGCGTTAAACAGCCTGCCATTGCCCGGCTTGAAAGCATGAAAGCGACGCCGCAGATTGATACGCTTTTCAAAGTCCTGCATCCTCTTGGTTATACGATTGAGATTGTGCCGCTGACACAGAGGCCGCCGAACGTGGACGTATAAATATCGGTGGTGATTTGCATCACAATGGCGCTCTGTGTTAAGCAGGGCGCCGTCTTTTTACATTTCATAGGCTAAACCGGATAAAATGATACGAAGACATTAAAGCCTCATTAAGGTTTGCGCTTCATTGCAATGGGAAAAAATGTATCTTTTCGGAGAATAAAACTTAATTAGGCACAAGACAAGGAAAGTTTGACGAGCGTAAAACGGCAAAAATGCACAGACGCATCAACTGAATAATCATAGTATCAATTTTTAATATAATGTTTTGATTATGTAAATATAATTTGCTAAAATGTTATTGACATTAAAGTCTCTTTACCGCTTAAACTTTATTACACTATCGCTTTACCGTGGCAAATGCCATGTTTTTTGACTAAATAATATAACAAAGCGTAAGAAACAGACTATGGAGGGGTACAAAAATGACAAAACCAAGAAAACTCACAGCGTTGGTTCTCACAGTATCGCTTATTTTAGCGGTCGTTACGTTAACCAATACCGCGCCCTGGGTGAACAGAAGCGGCGGGGACGCCACCGGCGCAAATTCCGCAAAATTTGCTCCGAGTACTATCGTCCCGCCATTCGATGAACTCTCGGTGCAAAGCTACATACCCGGACAGTTTCTTGTTGGGATGACAACCCCGGAAGCGTTACCGGCGGAAGGCGAAGAAAGCGATTATTTCCCGGGCCTGTCGGGGTTGGCTTTGGAAGTCTTGTCTATCAGGGATTTGACCGATGTGTCCGCGTTTCCGGGTATTGACCTGAGCGGCGCGCCCATAGGCGCCCAGACCCGGGTCGGGCGGCAGATTTTGCTTCTGGAACTGGCTTTTGATGATATAGAAAACATGGATGAGTTGGATATATACAATATAACGGTGAACGCCGTGGATATATTGGAATCAGACCCGCGTGTAGCCTACGCCGAAGTAAACCTCATAGGATCGGCTACCTCCACGCCGAACGGTCCGGACGACACGTATTACGCCCTTGGAGACCTTTGGGGTATGGAACGGATAGAGGCGCCCGAGGCGTGGGAGCTTTGGGAAACACAAAAGCCCGGCGTCAGCCCGGGCAGTCATAGCGTTACGGTCGGCGTACTGGACAGTGGGGTTGACTTCCACCCCGACCTTGCGGGCAACATTGATGAAGCCTTTGGCTTCAATTTTTTATATAACAACCCGTACTGGTGGTATGAAGGCAACGACCCGATAGACGATTCCGGCCACGGCACCCATGTTTCGGGTATCATCGGGGCGGTTGGCAATAACGGAGAAGGCGTAGTGGGAATTTGCAGGGACGTGAACATAATCCCTCTTAAAATATGGGACGCGAGGGGTTACGGAAGTTTAGCCGAGTTCATCAGCGCGCTGGCCTACGCGGAATATATGGAAATCCCTATCCTCAATCTCAGCGGGAACTGGAAAAGCAAGCATGACTGGGACACCTATCTTCAGGCCATGCGTGACGCCGTGGAATCATACAGCGGGCTTTTGGTTGTAGCGGCTGGGAACATGGATGAGGAGCTTGACCCGGATATCTTCTATCCCGCGGCTTTTGGCCTGAGTAATGTTATCTCGGTGGCCGCGTCGGATGAAAATGACGAGTTGTGCGGCTTTTCCTTCGACGACCCGAACCTGATGGCTGACCTTGCCGCGCCCGGCGAAGGGATATGGAGTACGGTACCCTGGGGTTATGCCGCGTGGAGAGGCGCATCTATGGCGTCGCCCCATGTGACGGGTACTGCGGCGCTGCTCTTGGCGTTCAATAATGACCTGACTGCGGCGGAACTCAAAGACGCTATTCTGGAAAATGTGGATGAAATACCAGAGCTGAACGGCAAAGTGAGCACAGGCGGGCGCCTGAATGTATATAACGCGCTTGGTTCAATTGAGCCGGGCGATGATGACGGCGCGATTTTACCGGAGTACATAGAAATCGAAGTTTTGGGATATTATGAAGATTATGAATATGAGTATGAGAATGAGATAATTCCCGCCTTTGCCGCATTTTTCTATGAACTTCCCTATTTAGCGGCAACGGTATACCCTACCGATGCCGACCAAACGGTTACTTGGAATTATACGGATATTGACGCTGGGGGAAGCGATTGGATAGACGAAAACGGAATTATGACATTTGGTGGTGGCATTGGCCACGTAATGATTACAGCCACAGCTTCAAACGGAGTAACGTCTTCTGTCATAATTCTCGTTTTGTTACACCGCTGACTTTGGAATAGCTCAGTTTAAACATCATAAAAAAAGACTGCAAAAGGAGCGTTTAAAATAATGAAGAAGAATTTATCAAGCCGTATAATTTCCATAATCCTTACGCTGGCCCTGCTGGCCGGTATGGTTCCCGCGGGGGCAATGACCGCATGGGCGGCGCCGTTTCCTAAAGGAGACCCGTTCTATTTCAAAAACTTCTTCTATAACCGTGTTGGCGGCCTGGATTACCCGCGCCCGATTATGGAACATAATTCAATAATCAATTATAACATGAATTACACAAGCTTCTCCCCTGACAACGAGTATATATACTTGTCGTTTTACCTGTGGTTCTCACAAAATGCAACTGTAAGCATATATAAAAGCAACTCGGATTTCCCTGTTGGCCAAAACATCAATTTTTCAACAGTGAAGAGTGGCAAAGAAAATGGAGAATTCATCGGCTACCTTTACGCCGAGCAGGTACCGGGTAACATAAACACTAATGTTTATCCTAATAAATCAAAGGGCATGTTACAGGCGGATATAATGCAGATGCTGCGAGACGCCAAAAATGACGGTTATAATCCTGCGCCCGTAATCGGAGAATATGAAGATACCGCAACGATTGCAAAGTATGGACAGACCGGAGCATACTTTTACGGCATAAATGGTGTAATTGCAAACCCCTCCACAGCCATGAACAGCCCCGCATTTTCACAGATATGGCTGCCGAAACAAGACGACGAATTCTGGCAGACGGAGGAAAAAACAGATAACGATAGCTCGGATGAATCGAGTTTGGTTAATGAAATCCCTGAAAACAGCCTTATTCAGGAAGATGAAGCTGAAGAGGAAGAGGCTGAAACGGATTCTTCGCAGACTGAGGACGCCATATCAGATAATTCAGATGAAAACAGCGGCGAAGCCGATATGGAAACCGATACGCAAAGCACAGACACGGAGAACGACGGAAGCGTGCAGAATAACATGTTCATGACTCTAAGCGTACCTTTATTTGATGAAATAGAGTTTGATGAAACAGCCACTGGCGAACAAGAAACCGATGAATCTGCTACGACGGAGCCAGGAACTGACGAAACTCAGCCAGGGACTGATGAAACTCAGGAAACGGAAATCACGGACAACAGCAAAACCAATATCGGCCAAAAGGAAGGAAGCATCGAAACTGAGGAAAATATATCTATAGCTCCGAAAACGACGACGCCTGCTTTTTCAAGCCCAATGAATGGCATATCTAATTCCGTCAATTCCAATCTCGATGACCCTAAAGACCCTGATGAACTCCCTGATGAGATTAGTTTTAATGATTTGGAGAACTACGCAGATTATATCTTCAACTACTTTATTTGGGACGGCAGATATGTAGATGACGAGTTCGACGATAACCCGAAAAAACTTGACAGCGGCAGCTACGTTTTTTATATCGAACCGGAAGTCTACTGGGATTATCCGGGTTGGGCCCCATTTACGGTAGACACAAGCCTCACAGATAAAGACTTGCGGCTCCTCTCCATGTTTTATGCCCTTTTCCCGTGGCTTAAAAACGTCTGCGCGGGAGACCCTATCGACATGCTAACCGGCAGCTTTGATTGGGAATATACCGACAACCGGCTGGAGGGCAGATTTCCCCTCGAATTCATCCGCAGCTATAAATCAATATACGCGGATATGAACAGGGGGCTCGGCTACGGCTGGAGCCACAACTATAACTACAAAATCATTGACGACGTTTTGTTTACGCAAATAATCTTTCCCAGCGGCGAGATTGCATACATAGGAACCGATATTGACGGCTCCTACGCAAACGACCCCGGCTCACAATGGGAACTTGAAAAACGTGTAGATAATAACGTCTTTGAGGGGTTCGGACTCCGCAACAGAATAGACGGCCGCGTCATAACATTTGACGTGGACGGAAATATAGAGGCGTACGCCGAGAGGGACGGAAACGTAATTAGCTTTACGACCGATAACGAAGGGCGTATTGCCGGCATGACAAATGCCAGCGGCTGGATGGAGTTTACATACGACGGCGACAATATTTCCCAAATCACCGACAGTGCCGGAAGGACGCTCTTGTATAACTACGACTTTGACGGCAACCTTGCGAGCTTCCAAAACTCTGACGGCGACTATCTTGCTTACGAATACGACGGCAATTCCCTGCTTGAGAAAATCACAGACTTTAACGGTGAGGTATACCTTGAAAACGAATACGACGACGAAAATCGCGTTGTATGGCAGTATGTCTCCGGGCAAGGCGAAAGTATTTTCGAGTATGAGTACGGCGGCAACGAGCGCACCAACTATTATGAGCGCTTATACGACGGATACTTCAACATTATAGAGTATGATGCGCCAGGCCGTATTGTATACTTTGAGGACAACGATGGCTTTGAAGAATACGAATATAATGATCTCCATCAGATGATTTCAATGACCGACAAAAAAGGCGGCGTATACGAATATGAATACGACGGCCAAAACCGCCGCAACTATATAAAATACCCGGACGGGACCGAAGAATCCTTTGAACACAATGAAAACGGGCAGGTAACCAAGCTGACCCAACGCGACGGCAGTGACGTCGAATATGAATACTATGAATCCGGCAACATATACAAAATGACCGACGCCAATGGCGGCTGGCGCGAATTTACATATGACGAAAACGGCTTTATCGAATCCTCCACCGATGCGCTTGGAAACACCACAAATTACACCACCGACGCGATGGGCAATATCCTGACCATGACCGACCCCAAGGGGAATACAACAGAATACATCTACGACAACGTCGGGCGCCTGCTCAGCGCGACCTCGCCGCTGGGGAACATTACAAGCTACACCTACACCGCCGCGGGCAAGCTGGAGACCGAAACCAACGCATTGGGCATTACCCGCAGTTTTGGCTACAACGGCAACGGCTACGAAACATCTGTAGGAGACTGGAAAGGAAACTTCATCGAGTATACCTACAACGACATGAACCAGCGCCTCACGATGACTGACCGTGTGGGCGGCGTAACAAACTATACTTACGACACGGCCGGCAACCTTAAAAGTTTCACCGACCCGGACGGCGTCGCCACGACTTACGGCTACGACCCTATGGACCGGGTGACGTCCATAACCGACGGGGAGAACAACACCACGCTTCTGGCCTACGACAAACTGGGCAACCTTACCGTCAGAACCAACGCGCAGCAGGACACGTTCACAAATGTATACGACGAGTTCGGCAATAATACTATTGTTAAGACCATTAACGAGCGCTTGGCGGAAACCGTATACACCTACGACGCTATGGGCCGTGTTCTCACCATGACTGACCCCGAGAACGACGTGACTGCCTATGCATACGACGCAAACGGCAACCTCATTTCCATGACCGACCCCAACGAAGGCACAACGACGTATGAATACGACGCCGAAAACAGGCTCATAGAAACCATTTCCCCTATGAATCACAAAACCGAGTACGAATACGACGCCATCGGGCAGCTTGTGCTTGTGAGAAACGCCAAGGGTGTTGAAAACAGCATGGAATTCGACGCGGACGGCAATCTCGAGTCCGCCGCCGACGGTATGAATTTCGTCACGCTCTACGAGTATGACGATCTCGGCCGCGTAAAAACCAAGACCAACCCCGACGGCACCACCATTGAATATGATTACGACGAAAACGGCAATATCCTTATCACCACCGATCAAAAAGGCAATCCCACAACCTTTACTTACAACAATAACGACCAGCTTTTGACTACCACCGACCCGATGGGCGGCACAACCGCCATCACTTACACGGATGGCGGCCGCGTCGAAACGCAGACCGACGCCGAGGGTGGCGTTACTGCCTATGAATACGACGGCGCCGGCAATCTTGCCATGGTTACCGACGCGCGCGGCAACCCGACTACCTATACTTACGATAATATGAACCGCGTCTCCATCGTCACCGACCCCAAAAAAGGCACAACGGCCTACAATTATGACGAGGCCGGCAATATCGCCTCTGTTATAAACCCTAGGGGCGGCGTAACCACCTTCGTGTACGACCTAAATGACAGAAACACAAGCAAAACGGACGGCGAAGGCAAAGTTACCGCGTATACATACGATTTAAACGGAAACCTGGTTACCGAGACCGACCCGCGCGGCAATACAACAGAATATGTCTATGACGCGGAAAACAAGCTCATAGAAACCATCTCGCAGATGGGCAACAAAACCTTCTACGAGTACGACGAAATCGGACAGCTTGTGGCCGTCATTAACGCAAACGAAGAGGAAAACTCATATGTTTATGACGATAACGGCAGGCTTGTAAGCACGGAGACGGCGCTGGGCCTTATAACATCGTATGGCTACGACAATATGGGCCGGATCGTCGAGCAGACAAACCCCGACGGGACTACCGTCGAGTATACTTACGACGATAACGGAAACCGCGAATCCATGACAGACCCGCGCGGAAATACCACCACCTATACCTACGACGCGAACAACCGCCTGACCTCGGAAACCGATCCCGAGGGCGGCGCCGTAAGCCATACCTACAACAGTAACCACACTCTAGCCTCCACCACCGACGCTATGCGGACAGGGATAGTCAGCTATATTTACGACGAAAACAGCAATGTCACATCCGTTACCGACGCGCGCGGCAAGATAACCAGCTTCTCCTACGATACCCTCAACCGCGTATCATCCGTCAAGGACGCCGAAAATAATACAACCGTCTATAACTACGACGGGAACGGCAATGTCTCCAGTGTAATCCGCGCGGACGCCGGCGTTATCTCCTATGTATATGACTTCAATGACCGTGCAACAAGCATGACGGACGGCGAAGACTACGTCACTGTCTATGGATATGACCCGGGTGGAAACCTCGTATCCTCCAAAGACCCCCGCAATGGGACAACAACGTATGTTTACGACGCCGAGAACAAGCTCACCAAAATCATCTCCCCGATGAATCATGTCACCGAGTACAAGTACGACGCAATCGGGCAGATCGTAGCCGTCATAAACCCCAATGAGGAAGAGACTTCCTATGAATACGACGCCGATAACCGGCTGCTGTCCTCCACCACGGCGCTGGGCCTTATAACATCGTATGACTACGACAATATGGGCCGGATTGTGGAGCAGACCAACCCCGACGGGACAACCATCGAGTACACCTACGATAATAACGGCAACATTAAGTCAAAGAAAGACCCGAGGGGCAGTGTAACCACCTATACCTACGATAAAAATAACCGCCTGACCCTGGAAAAGAATCCCGAGGGCGGCATAGTGAGCTATACCTACAACGCGAACAACAAACTCACAGCGCGCACCAACGAAAAGAGAATAGGCGTTGTATCGTATGCCTATGATTTCAACAATAACATCACCTCCGTCGCCGACGCGCTGGGCAACATAACGCAATTCACCTACGACAACCTGGGCCGCATCGCCACCATGATAGACGCGGAGGGCGGCGTTACCGCGTTCACCTACGACAAGATGGGGAACCTAAAATCCGCCAAAAACCCCACCGGCGGCGTGTTTTCCTCAACTTATGACAAGGTTGACAACAAAACCAGCGACACCGACGCCCTAGGCAACGCCGCCTATTATGAATACGACGGCAACGGCAACATAATAGAAGTCACCGACCGCCGCGGCAATACTACATATTATGAGTACGACGCGGACGACCGCCTTATCCAAGTCACCGATGCGCTGGGCGGCGTGACGAAGTACCGGTACGACGGCGTGGGCCGGGTAATCGGTGTTACAAATGCTTTGGACGGCCTCACCGCCACCATTTATGACAGGGACGGCAGGCCGACCCTCGGCTCAAACGAGCTTGCGGACTACGATACAGGCGACAGGCCCATCCTTGACAGCGGCGCCCACACCACCCATACCCTATCCTACGAATACGACAAAATGGGCAGGGTAACAAAGCGTACCTATGAGGACGGCACCTACGTCAGTTATGTCTACGACAAGAACGGCAATATTATCGAAGTCACCAATGAGCGCGGGTATTCATATACCTATACCTACGACAAGAATAATTTACTCCTGACAGACACAGACCCGCTCAATGGCGCCACCACCCGAGTTTACAGTCCCACCGGGCATGTCACCAGCCTAACCGACGCGCTGGGCGGCGTGATTGAATACACCTACGACGCGAACGATAACATCATCGCCGTAAAAGACCCGATGAACTTTACGGTTTCCTATGTCTACGACAAGCTCAACCGCGTGACCGCGGCCAAAGACGCTAGGGGCGTCACGACCGGATTCGAGTACGACCTAAACTCCAACCTCACAAAGGTCTTTAACGCGGACGGCGGCATAGAGAAATATGCCTATGACCAGGGCGACCGGCTAATCTCCTTCACAGACGGCGAAAATAATACCACGCTCTACGCCTACGACGAAAACGGCAACCTCGTTAAAGTGACCGACGGGCGCGGCAACGCCAGGGAAATAGAATACGACGCCCTTAACCGCCCCGTCACCTTCATCAACGAAGAAGGCGTCCTCAACGAGGCAGGCGGCGAGATAAGCCTCACCTACGACCCCCTCGGGCGGGTTATACAGGCTGTCAACGAGGACGGCGCGATAACTAACTACGAGTACGACGCGAAGGGCCGCCTGTTACGCGTCGAAGACCCTTACGGCAGATACCGCAATTTCGAGTACGACGCACGCGACCGCATGACCGCCGACACCGATGAGCGCGGCGCGCGCCGTGAGTTCGAGTACGACGCGAAAGGCAACCTCACCAAGTATATAGACGGCCTGGGATTCTTTGAGCAGTATGCCTACGATGCAAACGACCGTCTCATATCCTTCATTGATAAAAACGGGGAAACATATTCCTACACCTACGACGCGCTAAACCGCGTGGCCAGTGAGACCGATCCTTTAGGGAACACAAAATACTTCACCTACGACAAAAACAGCCGCGTCACCGCTGTTACCGACAGGAACAACCACACCACGCAGTACATACTTGACGCCAACGGCAATATCACCCAGAGCATTGACCCGATGGGGCATTCCTCCTACTTCGAGTACGACGCCATGAACCGGCTTTCAAAGGTGAAGCTGCGCCGGATCGACGCTTTCAGCAATGTCAACGAGTGGCAGGAGACCCTGTACACCTACGATAAGCGCGGGCTTGTTAAAACCGAGGTAAATGCCCTTGGTAACGGCAAAATCATGGTCTATGACGAAAACGGCAACCTTATCCAGAAAACCGACGAGGACGGCAACATCACCCAATACGAATACAATCCCAGGGGCCTCGTCAGCAAGACTAAATACAACGCCGGGCAACCCGGCGGCAAGCAGGCCACTTTCCTCTACAACGGCACCGGTGAACTCGTCGAAATGACCGACTGGACAGGTACCACCACCTTTGGGCGCGACCTGCTCAACCGCATCATCTCCGTCAATGACCACAAGAACCGCATAACGCAGTACGGCTACGACCCTGTGGGCAACAAGACCGTCCTCGGGTACCCGGACGGCACGCAGGTGGATTATTGGTACGACGCCGAGAACCAGCTTGTGGAGATGGCCGACTTCGATAACGGCCTCTACCGCTTCGCCTACGACGCGAACGGCAACCTTACGGCCAAGGAATACCCCAACTACGAGACCGGGTACTACTTCTACGACGCGAATAACCGCCTGATAGAGCTTATAGAGCATGACCTTGGCGGCAAGAAGGCGCACAAGACTACCTATTCCTGGGACCCCGAGGGCAACCGCACAAGCGAGAAGCAATACAACCACGGGCAGTCCACCGGGGGGAACAGCAGCAGTAACAACAGCGCGGCGGCTTCCGTCACAACGTCGCAGAGCGGAAATAACGTGACGATCACCATAAAAGACGGCGCGGTCACAGTGGCTTCGCAGGTGGTCCAGTTCGCGAAAAACACTACGCAAAGCTATGTTATAAGCGGGTATACCGTTGAAGTCGTTTACAACGGGAGCGGCGTTAAATCCGCGAAAATAACCGCCTCGCCCTCAAACGGCGGCAATAACGGGAATAACGGTAACACAGGCGTGTCCTTCCCGCCGCCCATGACCGTGACCGAGGACGGCACCGTCCTCAATCCCGCCGGCCATGCGCCTCCCGGACTGAACAGGGGCAATAAGCCAAACAAGCCGGGCAACTCAAACGCGCCGGCGGTACCGTCAAATCCCGGCAGCGAGGACGCCTCCGACGCAAAGGCCAACAAAGGCGAACACATCTACACCTACGACGCCAACGACCGCGTTACAAGCGGCAAAGTCGCGGGCAAGATGACCAACTACCACTACGACAGCCTTGGCAACCTCGTCAGGGAAATCTTCCACAACAACAAGGTTGACATCTTCCAGTACAACAAGCTCAACCAGCTTGTGAAATTCACAAATTCCACAAACGATGTCTACGATTATACCTACGACCTGCGCGGCAACCGGACGGGGGATATAGGCAAGAAGCAGAACAAATCCTATACCTACGGGCTTGAGAACCAGCTTGCCCAAGGCATAAACTGGAAGGGCGACAAGTCGGCTTTCAGCTACAACGCACTCGGTATCCGGGTGGGGAACGTCCAGACCGCGCACTCGGGGCAGGTCTACGCCCGCGAATACGTGGTTGATTACACCACCGTTTGGGGCGTCGCGCCTACTGTGGATAATTACGCGCAGCCGGGGGATGTTAGCACGCCCTCCAGCGGCTGGGACGACGGCAGCAGGACAAACGGCCTGGATATTCAGACTATGCTGGCGAAAGTGAACAACGGCTTTAATACTCTGCGCGAAAACGGGGTCTATGTATTCGTTTACGATTACCACGAGAATTTACTTGCGGTGAACGGTAAGACAGGCGCGCCGTCCGACGTTGAGAAGGCTGCGGCGAACGAGCTTGTTAAGCCGACCATACATGATTTTATTAACCATTTCCTTGGCAGGACGGTGGATAACAGCCACATAATCGGCGTTGGCGACAACAAGCAAAGGCCCAGCGATGTTGACAACATGGGCAATAGTGATATACTTATAGTATCCCCGGGGTATTATACCCAGAAGCATATCTATACCGACCGTGGGCAGCGGGTTATGCAAAAGACGGATACTTCTGCTCAAACGAACGGCAATGGCGGGAATATTCGGCTCCTGTATGTCCATGAGGATATTATGGGCAATACCAGATACCATACTAAG